>Ga0307478_10000052_pt1 | contig 136477 bp, 116 predicted proteins | sample atmos_gasesECM4C_2_FD_203713 | JGI IMG/M metagenome (GOLD analysis project Ga0307478, IMG submission 203713) | Hardwood forest soil microbial communities from Morgan-Monroe State Forest, Indiana, United States - atmos_gasesECM4C_05 | ecosystem: Environmental > Terrestrial > Soil > Temperate...
GCTTCCTCGGCCGCGCCGACGGAATCATAAAAACGGAAAAAACCTTCGACCTGAGTTATCTTGAGTGCGTTGTGAATCCGCTCGCTCACTCCCACCAGCGCCAGGCCTCGCCCGCCATTCTGACGGGTCACGTAAGCTCCCACTAGCGCCCCGATCCCCGCCGAATCAACATATATAACGTTGCTGAAATCGATGATCAGAGACCGCGATTGATCGGCGCGAACAGTCGCCTGAAAATCAAATACTGTGGTAAGAACCAGTGCCCCGGTGAGGCTCAAAACCCGCTGCCCGGGCCGTGTTCCGGGCCGATCGTCGATGCGAAGACTGTCCTTAGGCATGACGAAGATACTACCCTCGGCATTCGCGGGGCGTCAACTTGACAGCCTATCCATAGATAATCTATATATGTGGATATGGCCAAGAAACCTGAATTGCTGCCGGGGACACTCGACATGCTCATCCTCAAAACGCTGACTCGCGCTCCGCTGCACGGTTATGGCATTGCTCTTTCCATCAAGCGCATTTCCGAGGATGTGCTGACCGTTGAAGAAGGTTCCCTCTACCCCGCGCTCCAACGTCTCCTGCTGCAACGCTGGGTGAAAGCCGAGTGGAAGAAAACCGAAACCAACCGTCGCGCCCGCTATTACTCATTGACGGCGTTAGGTCGCAAGCAGCTTGGCCTTGAACTCTCAGAGTTTGAACAGATGATCGCGGCCATTGGTCGCGTGCTGCAAGACGCATAGGAGGCGAGGATGGACGCAATAGTCCGCTTCTTAAAAAGGCTGGGGATCTTATTCACAAGGGAGCGTTTCCGTAGTGACCTGGACGAAGAAATGGCCTTCCATCGCGAGCAGCAGGAGCAAGCCCTACAAGCCGAAGGCATGACTACAGAAGAAGCAAAATATGCGGCGAAGCGGCAATTTGGAAACACGGCACGACTGAAGGAAGAAAGTCTCGATACAGTTGGATTCCGCTTCGAGAGTGCCTTGCAGGATTTTCGTTACGCCCTGCGTCAGTTGCGCAAGAATCCGGGCTTCGCCTGTACTGCGATCTTGATACTGGGTCTCGGCATCGGTGCCAGCACTGCGATCTTTAGCGCGGTGAATCCGATTCTGTTCGAGCCGCTGCCCTATCCCCATGCCGGCCGGATCATGATGATGTCCTACATCACCGAGGACGGCACCCGCATTGCCCAGACCTTCCACACCTATCGCGAACTGGCGGAGCGGAGCCATTCATTCGAAACGCTGGCCGTGGCGGATCCGTGGCAACCAACTCTTACCGGAGCCGACCGGCCGGAACGCCTTGATGGCCAAAAGGTGAGCGCCGACTTCTTTCGCGTGCTGGGAGTGGCGCCGCTGCTAGGCCGAGACTTCCAGGCTGCGGACGATGTGCTTAACGGCCCCAAAGTGGTGGTCCTCAGCAATCGGTTGTGGCGGCGTTTCGGCGCCGACAAGGCCATCATCGGGCAACAGGTCAAGCTCGATGGCGACAGCTATACGGTTATCGGCGTGATGCCGGCTACGTTCGACAACGTCTTAGTGTCCTCGGCGAATGTCTGGAGGCCGTTGCAATTCGACCGCACCAACGCCGCCTCCACCCAGACGCGAGAGTGGGGCCATCACCTGAAGATGATAGGACGCCTGCGGGCAGGCATCGGCATAGGCCAAGCCAGGAGTGATCTCAATCGGATCGCTCGTACTCCTTTGCCTGAGTTTCCCCGCCCAGCCTGGGCAGCCATGGACCATGGCGTCGCCACAAACTCGCTGCAAGACGAGATCACCAGCGGCATAAAGCCGGCGCTGCTCGCGGTTCTAGGTGCGGTAGTCCTGGTGCTTCTGATCGCCTGCGTAAACGTCACCAATCTCTTGCTGGCGCGTGGTGCGCAACGACGCGGCGAATTCGCCATGCGTGTCGCGCTCGGTGCCGCAAGATCACGCCTGATCCGCCAATTGCTAACCGAGAGTCTGCTGCTAGCCGGGTTGGGTGGCGCATTCGGGATGTTGGTCGCGCGATTTGGTGTGCGCGCGCTGGTGGCGCTCAGCCCAACTGAGCTACCGCGAGTAAGCGCGATCCGGGTCGACGGCACCGTATTTGCCTTCGCGCTCGGCATTACAGCGCTCATCGGCCTGGTGGTCGGTCTCATTCCCGCCTTGCTCGCTTCGCGTAGCGACCTACACCTTGGAGTGCAGCAGAGCTCACAGCGCACCGCCGGTGGTCACCAAATAACGCGGCGCGCGCTGGTGGTGGCGGAGGTGGCGCTGGCACTGGTTCTGTTGGTGAGCGCGGGACTATTGTTACGCAGCCTGCAACGTCTGTTCGCGATCGATCCCGGGTTCGATGCATCGCATGTGCTGACCATGCAGGTGCAAGAATCCGGTCACCGATTCGACACGGATGTTGATCGAGACCGCTTCTTCACGCAAGCCCTCGAAGCGGTACGACAGGTCCCTGGGGTCGCGACCGCGGCGTTCACCAGCCAGTTGCCATTGAGCGGCGATTTCGAGTCCTTTGGCGTGCAGTTCGAGGTGGACCAGAATGCCAATGCCGAGGCCGGATTTCGCTATGCCGTAAGCCCGAGCTATTTCGAAACCATGCACATCCCCCTCCGCCGCGGCCGCTTGCTCAATGCTCACGACGTGGCCGGCGGGCCCACGGCTGTCCTGATCAGCGAATCATTCGCCAGACGCAAATTCCCTAATCAAGACCCGCTCGGGCAGCGGGTTCGTGTCGGTCCCGACATTGGTCGCGCCGATCGGCCATGGGGCGCGATTGTGGGAGTGGTCGGCGATGTTAGGCAGGCCTCGCTGGCACTGAGTGATTCCGATGCGTTCTACACCGCGAGTACGCAGTGGTCCTGGGTAGACAGTGTTCAGTCGCTGGTGGTCCGGACACAGGGCGATGCGGCAGCGCTTGCCCCCGCCGTCAGAAACGCAATCTGGTCGGTGGACAAGGATCAGCCCATTGTACGGGTCGCCACCATGGAGAACTTGCTCGCCACCTCAGAGGCCGAGCGACATTTTGTGCTGATTCTGTTCGAGGCATTTGGTTTGGTAGCGTTGGCGCTCGCGGCGACCGGAATCTACGGCGTCTTGTCAGGCAGCGTCACCGAGCGCACACGCGAGATCGGAGTGCGAGTGGCGCTGGGCGCTACGCCCGGCGACATTCTCGCGCTGGTGGTGCGCCAAGGGATGACGCTCACCGTTCTCGGGGTCGTGATTGGGCTAAGCGGAGCGGCATTAGCGAGCCAAGCCCTGGTTTCGCTGTTGTTCGGCGTGTCACGGCTCGATCCTGTCACATATCTCGGCGTGATCGCGCTGCTGGCAGGCGTATCAGTTATCGCATGCTGGGTGCCTGCGTGGCGCGCGGCGCATGTGGATCCTTCAATCACGCTGCGGGCGGAATAGCGAGCGGCATATTGAGACGTGACTAAGGCCTAGCCTCCGCGACACTCAGCTAGCCGCGAGGGCTGGCTTGATCACTTTGCGGGCGAAGTAACATCCGTGCCCGACGAACCCACATTCTCAGCCGGTCCGATGCTCAATTTGCCGGGACCGAGCCTCTTCGCACCCGGTGGTGAAATGTTTATGCAGGCGGTCGCCTGACAGGTCCCGTTCTGCCCCGGACAGTTCGGTATGCCGTTGATTTCGATAGTGACGGCCACGTAACCGTCAGTCTGTCCGGGCTGGGTATTGCACTCCGGGATCTGCATGTAATCGGTGCCAAGAACGTCGGGTGGAAAATAAGTCGCCGTTTGTCCGCCTTGTATGTTGAAGCCTCCGTTGCCATTGCATAATTCAAAAGTCTCGCCAGGGTACTTGATGCATCCCGGACCTCCTCCGTCTGGGTACTTGCGTCCGAAATCCTTCCCGCAGTTTTCGCCGGACGGTGCTAGCGAGTTGCAACTCATCGTCCAGCTCACCGTATCCGTGTTGAAATCGGGAATATTGTACGACAGCGCCATGAACGGAATACTGTCACCGGAGCCAGCCTGAATCATCGGCTGAGGGAAGTTGAAGTAAATGGATGCCTGGGCGTTCTGTGTAACCTCTTGTGTTACCGTCTGCTGCACCGAGGTATCAGCCTGTGCCGTCGCAGTGATGTCCACGTAATAGGGATCGGGCATGCCTTGGACATCGGGTGCGGTATAGGTGGTGGAGTTGCCGTTCGTCGTACCTGGGTTAATGGTTCCGCAGGGCGTAGGTAAGCCTGTCGTACAAACTCCGCCGCCGTGAGGCGAAAGCGTCCAACTGACCATCTGGTTCGAGGTATTGTTTACGCTGGCTGTGTAGTTTGGATTGCTTTGCCCGGGCAACAAAGGTGGAGGCGGATCTGGCGAAATTTGAATCGTGATGTTGTTCTGCTGGGGTATGATCGTCACCAATACCGTATTGGAAACGACGGATGGATCAGCCTCCGGCACTGCCGTAATCATTACGGTAGCCGGATTGGGCACGTTGTTCGGCGCAATGTAATCCTCCTGGTTCAGGTTCTGGCTATCCTGCTGCATGATTCCGATCGTCGAGTTGCCGTTAAGAATGTTGTTCACGTACCAGGAAACAGTCTGGTCAGATGAACCAATTACGTTCGCCGTGAAAGGCCCTCCCAGCAGACCGGTTTGCACCTGAAGGGGGCCCGGTGGCGTAACCTGGACGCTGACCTGGTTGGGACTGATCATCAGTGTCGCCGTCGCGAAGCGTGACGGAGCAGCCTGCGGAACGGCTTTGATAATCACGGTAGATGGAGAAGGAACGGAAGCGGGCGCCGTGTAGGTCACCAGATCTGCCGCTTGATCAGGGGAAATTGTGCCCAGCGTAGAATTGCCGCCGAGAACACAGTTTGCTGGATTCGAGTTCTGTGTGCAAACGTACCAACTCCCGTTCTGATCGTTCGCCCCCGTAACCTGCAGCAGGAATTGCTGTGTGTCGTTGATTCCTAATTGCTCCGTCCCATTCATGCAAGCATTCGGATAGCAAACTAACGAAACGTTAATTGTTGGAGCGCTTATGGTCAACGGAACCGTGGTTTCAACCTTCGTGTTAGCCGTAGGAATCGCGCCCACAATAACCACGGACGGATCAGGAACAGTCGCGGGAGCGACGTAGTCACCCTGGCCGGCTGTTTCGGCATCCGGCATGATGGTGCCAACAGTGGCATTGCCCCCGGTGATTCCGTTCACTTGCCAGATCACCGTTTGCACACTCGAATTTACGACCGTCGCATTAAACGAGGTAGACGCACCGGCGAGGACGTTGCCGGTCTGTGCCGTGAGTTCAACCGCAATGCCAAGCGGCGGGGGCGGGCTGATGGTAAGGCTTGCGGCGCTACTCCGTGTGGGTTGTGCGTTGGAGACAGCCGTCACGGTTACAGTGCTGCCCAGAGGCGGAACCTGGGCAGGGGCAGTGTAAAATCCGGTGCTACCGCTCGGCGAGCCGATTGTCCCGTTGAGTAACGAGCCTCCGGGCTCGCCATCCACCTGCCAGGAAACCGAATCATCGCTGGCGTTGATCACATCCGCGGTGAAGGTGAAGTTGGTTTGCGCCTGATCCACTGCCAGGACGGGAGTAACAGTCACAGTCGCGATGGTGGGCGGCTGTTCAGAAAGTGTAACTTTGTTATACGTAAATTTATAGGGCTCCGAGTGGGAAAGCGCCTTGATGGTCACGGTCGGAGGATTTGGAACCGTGGTTGGGGCCGTGTACACCGCAGTATTGTTCGCTCCGCGGGCAATGGTGCCTAGCGCCGAATTGCCATCTGGAACCCCATTCACCTGCCAATCCACGGATGTGTCAGCCGGACCAACCACTCCGCCCGATAGTTTGAGTTGGGTCCCTGCTTGCACGTAAGCGGTGCCGGCCGGAGACATGAAAACCTGTGCCGGAAACAATGTGCCGGTAATAGTGGCAGTGGCATTCCCACTCTTCGAACTGTCTGCATTGGCGACGGCGGTGATGGTGACGGTGGGAGGATTGGGGACAAATTGCGGTGCCGTGTAATCTCCCGAGCTGTCAATGGTTCCAATAATCGGCGCGCCGCCGGGCAGCCCGTTGACCTCCCACTGCACAGCTTGCTGGCCGGAGTTATTCACCACCGCAGTGAAGGTTTGGGTGGTGGTCGTGCCCACGGTCATGACAGGCGGCGTGATGGTAACCGAGATTGCGCCCAGCGGGTTGTAGCCGCTGATCGGTGCGGAAGTCGCTCCACCGCAGCCGGTAATCACAGCTATCACAGCTAAGCAAACGACGAGGGAAATAACGCGCCACGGGTTCTTGGGCATTCGGGGGCTCCGGCTCAGGTGTGGTTTGGGACTAGTCATCGTGCTTTTCAGCGAACTGCGCCACGGGTGGCAAAGTGCGCGTGTTCTCAACCCCTGGCTTCGCCTCGGGAATCTGGCGGATTTGGTCTTTTACCCACTGGAAGATCCTGCCCGCGGAGGCAGCCTCAAAGAACTGGCGTGTGCTGTCGTAGTGTTGCACTTTAGCCGTGGAGGGAGCTTCGGATTCAATGCGTGCCTTCGCAACCTTTGGCGTAACTGTGTCATCCGCTACGTCTTGAATGCGGATGTGCTCAGCCTTCACTTTCGGCAACCATTGCACCGGATCAAGAGGCGCAACCTTCTTCAGGAACTCCGGCTTCACGAAGTTGGGGCGCTCGTTTTCCGGGATGATGGGAGATGAAGCCATCCAATCCGGCCAGTCTCCCCAGGGATCGAGGACATCAATAGCCTTAATGCGTGCGTCAACCGCAGCCGCCAGGATCGCGATGGTGCCGCCCGAGCCGGTTCCGAACATGCCTACGTTGCTTACATCCAGGTCGTCACGCTTAGAGAGAAAATTCAGGATCATCTGGACGTCGTGGACCGAACTGCCCAGGGCTTCCTGCAATTCGCTGACAAACCATTCCTTCATCGGCCGCATGGCATAGCGATGTCCGGTGAGGGCCGACACGAACCCGACCGCCGCAACTCCGCCTGAAGTAACTCGCGCGCAATAATCGTTGTCACGGAAACGCTCGGTTTCTGAGGGATAGCTGTAGAGGTATAAGATCACCCGTGGCTTCGGCACGTACTTCGGCCGGATGATGTAAAGGTCAATGGGATCGCCAACCCGCCACTTCACCTGAATCAGTTCACGCGTGAATCCGGGAAGGTCATCCTTCCCTCCTAACGTTGGTCTCTGTGGCAGCAATGCGCTGCCTGCCAGTGACAGGGAACTCCAGTCCTCCACTGTCCTGCCGTGTGTCGGGGCGGACTTGACGGGGTTGGGAGTCTCGTTAGTCTGTTGGGCCCAGCCAGGCTCAAGTGCCACAAAGCTGAATATCAACGCAATTATTGCAAGCCGCTGCACTAGATACTTGCTCCAAAAACTCCGCATTCAGTTCTCTTATTTTCTCGAAATTGGTTAGCAGTGAGCGTCCCGTCTAGCCGTTGGGAGCAACTCTTGTAGCAGAGGCAGGATGTCGAACCAGACACCCTGCCTCCATTGGCGCGATCGGTTGAGCCTTACTGTTTGATGTTGGTGAACTGCAAGCCGGTATCGCTAAAGAAATCGGTATCGGCATTCTTGGTAAATACTGCGCCGCCTACGTCGCCACCGGCTTCAGGAGGTTCGCCGGCGTTGCCGTTGGAAGCAGGAGCACGTTCCTCGGGACGGTCGAAGTGAGAACGAAATACCTGCATGGAACTGATCGGAACTAGATCAGGAACCTTGCTGGCATGGGTCTGCGCCGCAGTAACCAACCCCGTGACGCCTTTAGGACAGGGGGTGTAGCACTGCACCCGCAGAATTGTCCAGGCCGGATACGACCCGTTCAGCATGTTGACGAACGGGATAAGGCCGGGGCATGGGGCCACGCAATTGGGAAAAGCTCCCCGGCTCTGATACCAGGAGTAGTTGAGAGGATCCACGCCATCGACCGAGAGGTACTTCGTTGAGCTGAGTACACCGGCGAAGTTGCCAGTGCTCCAGAAAGCGTAGCCGATGCCATCCGAGGTCTTTCCGACGGTCGAAACCATTTCACCCGTACCAACCACGCGGTCCCGCGTGCCGCCGGTGCTGTAGCCGATTTCCAGTGGGTTATCGGTGGAGGGATTGACGTTGAGTTCCTGGCAAGAACCTACTTCCGCGCTGCCGGGAATGTTGAATTCGAAGGTGTTATAGGTTCCGGAAGTCGGCTCACGCAGGAATACGTGCGCTCCCACCGACGGAAGCCCGGCCACGTTGGCGATATCTCGGGTACGAGTGAGAGTCCCATTGACCAGTTCAGATAAAACAAAACGATCCACATTGGTAAAGTTTGAGGTCCCAAAACCGCCGGACCCTATATCGGAGGTGTTCACGAAAACCACGACCGGTTCGCCTCCCACGGCCAACGAGGTCCAAGCCGGAATCGGTGCCCCGTTAAACGGGTCGTTGCCGCTGATGGCAAATGCCACCGGAGTTACCTCTTTGGTGCTTTGCGAACTCAGGATTGGTGTACCTACAAGCCCGTCGCCGGTGTAGCCCAGGCCGGTGCAGTGGGGATCGTTAGACCAAGGCGCCAGCGCGCGGTTCATGGCGAAAACAGCATCCTCGGCGCGGATGTCGGAGGGTGCTGCGTTAAATGGCTGATTGTTGATTGCGTTATACGCCGCCTGAGTCAGCGGGACATCGGTCAAGGTCGGAATTAAATTGGCTCCGGCAGACCCAACCGCGGTGGAGGGAATGGACAGCGTTGCTATGGGTTGCGCGAAGAGTAGCAGGTTTCCAATCACGGAATCGGTGGCAAGATACGAGCAAATGGTCGTAACCGCGCCCTGACTGTTGGTCGCCCATACGATCCAGATGTTTGCGGTTTGGGCTGGGATGTCGGACCTGCGGCTGTCGATGCCCGAAGCTCCGTTTTTCTGTGTCCAGATGTTGGTTCCGCATCCTGAAGTCGAGTATGCGGCGAGCGCGGCCAGATTGAACATACCAGACGAACCTGCACCATTAAACTGCACTACTTGCGTGGCACCAAAAGAGTTCAGTCCTGCAAACACGATCAAGGCAAGGGATAGCGCTGTCGTGATTTTTGTCGTTCGTTTAGTCATTTCAGTTTTCCTTATGGCGCAGTGATGCGCGGCTATGGGGAGCACCCCGTGGTCGATCAGCGGCGATGCGGAAGTTCTCCAGCCCGCACGCCAGGATTTTCTGAGGCGGCCCAGCAAAGTAAGAAAACGACCCGAAAACGCTGGCGCAAACCCGGGAAACAATGCGAAAACGGCGGAAAATCTGCCAACGTGAGTCCTGTGGACTATCGTCGAAGTTTGTTGCAGGAAAACGACCGTGTGGTTAAAATCGCGTGAAAATTCTCCGCTGACGCGCTTCTGCAAGTCTCTTCAAAATGCTCCGGATGTATTGCTCGCAGACCTAATTTCTGCCGCATTCGACTCTCGTAAATCTTGCGGTTTAACCTGAAATTCATCTTCCCGTCATTATTTCGTCACATCTTCTCTGTAACTATGTGGCTCCTTTGACTCCTAGGTAAAGGGTGAACCCTGTGCGATTGCTGACAGTCTTGGTGTGCTGGGCTGCCGTGTTGAGCGTGTCAATAGCTGCCACCGCTCAGACCTCGCCCCCGGCGGCGCTTGCCACGGGCTCCATTTCGGGCGCGGTCACCGACCAAACCGGCGCCGTACTTCCCGGTTCAACTGTCACAATTCGCGATGCTGCTGGCGTCACCCAAACCGCCACCACCAACGAGCGCGGCGAATACTCGTTCCAGCACTTAGCCGCCGGCACCTACAGCATCACCATTTCTTCTCCTAAGTTCAAGGACTTCCATGCTGATGGCGTTGCCTTGACAGCAGGCCAGAGTGTTCCTATGGACGCTCTGCTCGAACCTGCCGGCGAGACCACGTCCATCAACGTCGAGGGGCAAAAAGTTACGCAGGTCGAAACCGAAACTTCCCAAATCGTCGGAACTATCACCCAAAAAGAACTGGTGAGTCTGGGGCTAAATGGAAGGAATTTCACACAACTCATCACCTTGACGCCGGGGGTGAGCAACCAGACCGGACAGGACGAGGCCAAAGTGGGCGCGCTCGGCAGTGTTCGTTACAGCGTCAACGGTGGACGCGTCGAATACAACTCTTTCAACGTGGATGGTGGAGATGTCCTTAACGCCGGACTCAACGGCAGCCAAAGCACCCTCATCGTCTATCCCAGTCTCGATGCTCTCAGCGAGGTGCAGGTCCTAACTTCGAATTATGGAGCCCAATACGGCCGGACCGCCTCTGGCACTGTTTTAGCGGAGACCAAATCCGGCACCGATGCAATCCACGGTAACGCCTACGAATTCATTCGCAATGAATTCTTCAACGCCCGCAACTACTTCGATGAGACCACGAAGGCCCCGCTCTACCGTAGAAATGACTTTGGCGCAACGTTGGGAGGGCCGGTTGTAATCCCGAAGATTTACGATGGCAGAGGCAAGACTTTCTTCTTCTTCTCGGAGGAGTTCCGCTTCGAACGTACGCCAACACCTTACAATCAGGGTGTTCCGTCGGTCGCCGAGCGCAACGGAAACTTCGGCGATGTGTGTCCCTTCGTCACGCCACCTATTGGTGGACTTCAAGGTGGCCAGGCGAATTTTACTCGAGCCAAGTTTCCGGATTGCCCAGGCGTCCCTACTTCCACCAGCGGTCAACTTCAAACTTATCCGGGAAACATCATCCCCATCGATCCCAACGCCGCCGCCATCCTGAGCACCAACATTATTCCTCTGCCGAATGCAACCTCGGGCTGCACTTCGAGTATCGGGTCATGCTTCGACGCTGACGTTTCTCCCAGCACCTATTGGCGGCAGGAACTCTTCAAGGTCGACCACAACATCAACGCCAAGACCAAGCTGAGTTTTCGCTACATCCATGATTCCTGGGATACGACCATCCTGACGCCGCAATGGGGCACCGTGCAGAACAATTTTCCGACGGTGCAGAGCCAGTTCACCGGCCCCGGAATCAGCTTGGTGACTCATCTCACCAACACCATTTCTTCTTCCCTGTTGAATGAGTTCATCGTTGGCTACACCACCGACCACATCACCATCAACAATATCAATTCCAATGGAGCCACCTGGCAACGCCCTGCCGATCTGAACATGGGCTATCTCTTTAATAATGGTTTCGGTGGCAAGGTGCCCGGAATCGTCATCGGCGGCACCAATGCCGCCTATGGCGGAAACGGCTTTGCCGTGGATCCCGGCTATTTGCCCTGGCACCACTCCAATCCCACCTACAGCTTCCGCGATGACCTAAGCAAAGTGTTCGGCAAACACACCCTGCAAATGGGAGTGCAGTGGGTCATCGCGCAGCGCAACGAACTCAATCAAGCGGTAGGCGCGAATACCGGTGACGTGCAGGGCATCCTGGGTTTCAGCAACGTCAGCAGTACCTTGAGCCTGGGAAATGCGTTTGCAGATTTCCTGGTCGGCCCCGGCAGCTTCAGGCCGAATGCATCTGGAGGCATCAAGTACTTTCAGCAGGATAGCGCCCAGCAGGACTACTTCAACCGCTACAACATTGTCGAACCTTACTTCCAGGACGACTGGCGTGCGACGCCCCACCTGACCCTCAACATGGGCTTGCGCTTCAGCCTGTTCGGACTCTGGCATGAGAAATACAACAACGTGTACAACTGGGTGCCCTCCGCCTTCAACCATGCGCTGGCAGCTACTACTACGGTCGACACTCTCACTGGCGGACTCGCCGAAGCGGGAAGCTGTGACGTCAATGGAGAGCACTGCACTCCAATCCCGCTGAATCTGAGCAACCTCGATCCCCGCATCACCAATGGTTTGGTGCGATGCGGGTTTGACGGCGTGCCCGACGGCTGCATGACCAACCACTTCGTCAATCCCGCGCCGCGCGTTGGATTCGCCTGGGACCCAACTGGCTCTGCCAAGACTTCGATCCGCGGCGGATACGGAATGTTCTTCCACCACGGTACCGGCAACGAAGCCAACACCGGATCTCTCGAAGGCAGTGCGCCCATGGTGCTCGATATGACCGAGAACCGCCCTTACGACTACGGTTGCATCGGCGGCGTCGGAACCGTCCCCGGAACCACCAGCCCCTGCCCAGGCGCGGGAGCCTACCCGCTCAACGTCACCGCCATTCCCACCCACGCGGTTTGGCCTTACGTCCAGCAATGGAGTTTCAGCGTACAACACCAGCTCTCGTCAAGCACGGTCGCGACCGTCGCTTACGTCGGCAGCAAGGGCACGCACTTGACTACCGATCTGCAAGTCAATCAGTTGACTCCCAATCAGGGCAACAACCCGTTTCTGCCCGGCCAGCCCATCACCACGCAAGACTGCAAGAGTTTCGAATCCACCACCGGATTCACTCTCTTCGGGCCCCAGGATCCAATCACCGGTGTGGCTCCTGTCACAGCAACCGTAGCTCCCACAAATCCTGCTTTCGTAAACTTGGAAGCTGCCTGCTTCGGGACCCCAGGGATCACGGTCCCCGATCCCAATGCGTTGCGAACCTATGCTCCCGGCCTGGGCAGAATCTTTTCGCTGCAGAACGTCGCCGGATCCACTTACAACGCGATGCAAATGACTCTGCGCCGTTCCACTGGCCCACTCACATTGGGTGTTGCCTATTCTTACAGCCACTCCATTGACGATTCCTCCGACCGCTCCGACACCACTCTAGTGAACGCTCTCGACATCGCAGCCAACAAAGCCAGTTCGAACTTTGATCAGCGGCATTTGCTCAACATCAGCTATCTATACAAACTAGACTCCGTAGTGTCGAAGTTGCGCTACTGGTTCTCCAATGCCGACTACGACGCCTCGCCATCCACCACCCCGCTTCCCGATGCTTCCCGCGGAGGACACGTGCTATTCGACGGATGGGAACTGTCAGGAATCAGTACTTTTCAGTCAGGCACTCCCTTCAGCGTTATCAACGGAGCCAGTTCCACCGGCATCTCGGTCCTTGACAACGCAGGCGTAGCCAACGGCACCGGCGCAGGTTCTTATCCGGACGTGATTGGCGATCCTCATACCCGGGCACCCTACGGAAGCACCAACCCACTGAGCATCGGGCCGGCACTGCTGAACTCCGCTGCTTTCGCCGCGCCCACCGGACTCACCTTTGGCGACGCTGGCCGCAACTACCTCAACAATCCCCACCGCCTGAACTTCGATGTGGCATTGTTAAAGCATTTCAAGATCACAGAAGGTAGCAATCTGGAGTTCCGTGCCGAGGCGTTCAACGTTTTCAACCACACCCAATTCATCATCTACGATCCCGACCGCGGAAATCAGGCCAACAACACGGTGAATTGTTATGGTGGAACGAACTACTCGGCCGGCGATCCAAGTTGTTTAGCCGGCAGTGCGTTTCTCCATCCGATCGAAGCCCATCGATCTCGTACTATGCAGTTCGGATTGAAGTATGCCTTCTGATTGGGGGCCAGAGAGCTCAGCGTCTCAGGTTCGCGCTGAGCGTATCGCAAGCGTTTGCGCTTAATCCGCACAATATTGTCATCCCGGTGGTCGAGGTCCCGATTCTACTTGACCTGCAACCCATGGCGCATGATAATTTCCGCGCTTTCGCAAGACTAATTGTTGTCGCGTTTAGTTGCTCGGGTGCCGCAATGCGTCCGGCAGACAAAACCGCGAAACAATACCCCCGGAGGAGCTTAATGGTAAAAACAAACCTGTTGTTTCAATCGCTGTGCCTGGGCGTTTTGACCCTGGTCAGCAGCAACCTCGTCGCGGAAAACCCTCAAAACGCCAAAAGCCCACAGATGAGCGTAACTGTGGGATCTCCCGTCGTCCACCCGTCCGATGCACCAATCCCTGGTGTAAAGGTGCTGTATAGCAATCTCGGATCGAAAACCGATACTTACACCGACAACACCGGCTGGACTATCTCAGGCCCGGACAGCGAACTTGGTTTCTCACAGGCCATCGGAATTCCTTGGACGCCGACGACCAACTCCACCATCCAGGGACTCCAAGTGGCGCTACAATGGGCTGGTGGCGGCACGGACAACGGAGCCATTGCCGTATTTTCCGATGCCAGTGGTTTGCCCGGTAAACCGCTTAAAGTATGGAACCCATCAAACCTTCCAACCTTCGGCACTTGCTGCGCTCTGGTGACGGTAAAGGATCCAGCAGGGATTAAAGTCTCCGCTGGAACCCAATACTGGATCGTGGTCGGAACGGACAACGCCTCGACCACCGCCTTCGACGTCTGGGATTACACCTGGAACGAAATCCAGGGAACGGTCGCATTTGAAGGTAACGTTTCAACCAACGGCGTTTGGGAAACCTTCACCGGCACCCTACCCGCCTTTGCGATCTACGGCACCACTCCGTAGTTCACAGCGATCATTGCAAACTACCAAATGGGGGCCGCTCACTTTTGCCGGCCCCCAATTTCTTGTGCGCTGTTTGCCGAGAATTGGTGGAAAATCTACGATCCGATTTCCGCACATTACTCCAGTCTGACAAGATGAGCGGTGGGGCGACTCGTGGCAGATTCGTCCTGCTAGAAAGCGGTGCGGCGTAGGCCGGAACTGAGGTCAGCTTCTGGCGTGGGCGGAATTGACTCTTCGTTTGGCGCTTGCAGAAGACAGCCGCGCGCTTCCCGCGGGCCGGGCGCACACCGCGCAGTCACAACTTTCATTCGGGGTCGAACGCCAGACCGGGACGGCATCCAAACGGTAGCCCACGCCGCGGATGGTCTTGAGGTAGGTTGGCCGGGAGCGGTCGGGTTCAATCTTCTCACGCACTCGGCGAATACACGCGTCCACGCTGCGCGGAGTCACGAATTGCATGTCACCCCAAACCGCATCCAATAACAGATCGCGCGTGAACACCTGCCCGCGATGCTGGGCAAGATACTCGATCAGGCGAAATTCCAGACTGGTGGTGGGCACTTCCGCACCCCGCACCGAAAGCCTCATCGCCGAGCTGTCAATGACAAAGTCCGACGGGGGCGGTCCGGAGAACGTGAGATCGGGCGAGAAGCGCCGTAGAACGGCTTGCACTCGTGCCACCAATTCCCGGGGACTAAAGGGCTTGATGATGCAATCGTCCCCTCCCGAATCAAGGGCGAGAATGCGGTGCTCTTCAGTAGCGTCCTCGAGCAGAAACAGCAAGGGTGTGCGGAACAGCACGGGATTTTCACGGATGCGCCGGCACAGGCTGATTCCGCTTCCGTCGGGCAGGAGCAATGAAATGAGCATCAGGGCCGGACGATCAGTTTCCGCCTCGGCAAACATTTCGCTGGTCGAAAAGGTGCGAACTTCGTACCCGGCCATCTCCAGGCAATCTCTTGCCGCCTCGCAACTTTCGACTTCGTCCACCACAAAAATGAGCTGTTTCATACTTTCGCTAGCCGGACGTTCGCCCCACTCTGCCGACGGTGCAAAGACACCAATAGTCTTGGCGTCCCCTTGAAGTGCCCGGTGCGGCAGTCTAGTCTGGCGCGTGTTACGGTCAGGTGACCGTAGGATGAATCCTGTGTAAATTCTCAGGAATTGTCGGGAAGATGTTGTTTGTCAAAAACTCGATAAGCAATCTGACGGAGATTGGCGAAAACCCATCCGAGTCGGGCGATTGAGGACTGCCGAAACCTAACTACTTCTTTGCCGCCACTTCCAGCCTGGTTTCGGCCCGCTGCAGGTCTGCAACCGCACGCTGGAAATCTTCTGCGGTGGCTGAACTCGCCAGATTCGCCTCGGCGCGCTGCTTCGATGCCTGCGCTCGCGTGGTATCGATCTCGGCAGCCCGCTCGGCCGTTTCGGCCAGGATCGTCACTTTGTCTGGCAACACCTCGGCGAACCCCCAGGCCACGGCGAGGCGGGTCGTGGTATTTCCGTTGCGATAGGTGATTTCGCCCACGGCGAGTTCGGAGATCAGAGGAGCATGCCCGGGAAGAATTCCAAGATATCCTTCTTTCCCCGGAATCTGTATCTCTTCCGCGACGTCGCGCACCACCATCTTTTCCGGGGTGACGATCTCGAGTTGGAATGTGTCGGGCATAAAACCAGCTATCAGCCGTCAGCTTTCAGCCTGCTCATGAACCGTCTGTTTCAGCAGTTGGCTGAAAGCCGACAGCTTAAGGCAGAAAGCTCCTACGCAGCCTTCAACTTCTCGGCCGCTTCCAGCACTTCGTCAATCGTACCTTTCATGTAGAACGCCTGCTCGGGAATATCGTCGTACTTGCCTTCGTTGATGTCCTTGAAGCCCCTTACTGTGTCGGCGATCTTTACGTAACGGCCAGGCGCGCCGGTAAACTGTTCAGCAACGTGGAACGGTTGCGAGAGGAAGCGTTGAATCTTGCGAGCCCGTTGCACCGTCACCTTCTGATCTTCGCTCAGTTCATCAATACCGAGAATGGCAATGATGTCTTGCAGGTCCTTGTAGCTTTGCAAAGTTCTCTTCACCCCTTGTGCCACGTCGTAATGCTCCTGGCCGACGATGCGGGGATCGAGAATGCGCGAAGTCGACGCCAGCGGATCGACGGCGGGATAAATACCGATTTCGGTCAACGCACGCGACAACACGGTAGTTGCGTCGAGGTGAGCGAAGGTCGTCGCCGGAGCCGGATCGGTTAAATCGTCCGCTGGGACGTAAATCGCCTGCACCGAAGTGACCGAACCTTTCTTGGTGGAGGTGATGCGTTCCTGCAATTCGCCCATCTCGGTAGCCAGATTGGGCTGGTAACCTACAGCGCTGGGCATACGGCCCAGCAGTGCCGAGACCTCGGAACCAGCTTGGGTGAAGCGGAAGATGTTGTCGATGAAGAGAAGCGTGTCGGCGCCTTCCTCATCGCGGAAATATTCCGCTACGGTGAGTCCGGTGAGCGCAACGCGCAAGCGAGCGCCGGGCGGCTCGGTCATCTGACCATAAATCAGCGCGGCCTTGGACTTCGACGGGTCGCCGGGCTTAATGACGCCCGATTCGGTCATCTCCAACCAAAGATCGTTGCCTTCGCGCGTGCGTTCGCCGACGCCGGCGAACACCGAGAATCCGCCGTGTTGCTTGGCAACGTTGTTGATCAGTTCCTGAATGAAAACCGTCTTGCCCACTCCAGCGCCGCCGAACAATCCGATTTTGCCGCCCTTCAAGAACGGCTGGATAAGATCGACGACCTTGACGCCGGTCTCGAACATTTCTGCGGTAGTGGCCTGCTCGTCAAACAAAGGCGCAGGACGGTGAATGGGCATAGTCTTCTTGTGCTCGATTGGCCCCAACTGATCCACCGGTTGCCCGATCACATTCATCACCCGGCCCAGAGTGCCGTGGCCGACAGGAACGGAAATCGGTCCGTTGAGATCGATGGCCTTCATGCCACGCACCATGCCGTCGGTCGCCTCCATGGCGACGCAACGCACCCGTCCTTCGCCCAAGTGCTGCTGAACTTCGAGAATAACATTGATCTCCGAAGGGACTTTGAAGCCCTCGCTTACCACGCGTAGCGCTTCGTAGATCGGCGGCATCTTGCCGATTTGAAATTGCACGTCTACGGCGGGTCCGGAGATTTGAATTACGTGTCCTATATTCTCTGGCATAAAACCTCGGCTTTTGGCTTTTGGCTCTTAGCTCTTAGCTTCCAGCTCTTCATCTTCCAAGGATTGATCGAGCTTAAAGCTAAAAGCCAATGGCCAAAAGCTGTTTTACGACGCTGCTGCTGCTCCACTCACAATTTCGATAATCTCTTTCGTAATCTTGGCTTGGCGCGCTCGATTCATGACCAGGGTCAATGAATCGATCATGTCGGTCGCATTGCTAGTGGCGGCGTCCATGGCGGTCATGCGGGCAGCGTGCTCGGCCGCCACCGATTCCAGCAGACCGCGGAAAATCTGTATGCCCACATACTTCGGCAACAGTGAGCGAAACAAATCTTCGGCTGGCTGCTCGTAGATATAGTCCACCGGAGCAGTTGCGAACTTGGCGGCTGCTGCATCCGCCTCGCGCGTGTCCGGAGGACGAATCCCCACGCCAGCGTCTTTGGCCGCTTCCAGCGCACGTTTGCGTTCTTCCTCGCTCATGCCCTCGGCTTGAGCGACGCTGACCTCTCCGACATGCTCGATGGGCAGAACCTTCTCGACGACCAGACGCTGGGAAATCACTGACTTGAACTCGTTGTAGACCAGGTACACCGCGTCGATATCAGTATCTGAATATCGTTGAATGACCCGCTCCGCCATCTCGGATGCAAGGGAGTAATCAAGTTTGTTGAATACACCAATTTGCTCGCCGACGAGAACGATGGTCGCGGAGGTCTGCGACTCCGCTGTTCTTGGTGTGGCGGTCGGATATCGCCGACGGAGAAAATCTCGTCCCTTGCGTCCAATGGTTTCGATTTCGATGTGCTTGCCAGTCTGGGATTGTAAGAAGCGGACAGCTGCTTTCAAAATATTAGTGTTGAAAGCACCGGCCAGGCCTTTGTCTCCGGTGACCACGATCAGCAAAATGTTGTGCTCAGGGCGCTGGGCCAATAGCGGATGCTTGGGCTCGCCAGTTTCTGGATCGTAGATTTCGGCGCGTGATACCAGGGACTTCAACACGTTGGTCAACATTTGCGCATAAGGCCTCGCCGCCAGTGCGCGCTCTTGCGCACGGCGCAACTTTGCCGCCGAGACCATTTTCATGGCCTTGGTGATCTGCCGCGTGTTAGTCACGCTGCGAATGCGGCGCCGAATGTCTAAGATATTTGCCATGCTGCCAATCTGAAAGAAAATAATTAGCACTCTGCAACTAGCATTTAGCCGTTAAGGCCGGCAGTGGTGGCCCGTCCCACTGAACCGATGCTAGGTGCGAACAACAAGAGCTACTTCTTCAATGCTTGTTTCTGTGTCACGAACGTATCCTTGCACTGCTTAATCACCTTGGTCATTTCGGCCTTCAATCCATCGTCGAGGACCTTCTTTTCCATGATCGAGCGCAGCAATCCCGGATTGGTGGTATCCACGAACTTGTACAATTCGGCTTCGAAATCCCGGACCTGATCGATGGTCAGATCGTCCAGGAAACCGTTCGTACCTGCGTAAATGACCAGAATCTGTTTGGAAAATGGCAACGGCGAGAACTGCTTCTGCTTGAGAACTTCTACCAACCGCTGTCCTCGACTGAGCTGAGCCTGAGTGGCTTTGTCGAGATCGCTGCCGAACTGAGCGAAAGCGGCCAGCTCACGGAACTGCGCCAACTCAAGCTTCATACTGCCAGCGACCTGGCGCATGGCTTTGATCTGCGCGCTGCCACCCACGCGGCTAACGGAAATACCTACGTTCACGGCGGGACGGATGCCGCTGTTGAACAAGTCGGTTTCCAAAAATATTTGGCCATCAGTAATGGAAATAACGTTGGTTGGAATGTAGGCGGAAACGTCGCCTGCCTGGGTTTCGATTACCGGCAGCGCGGTCAGTGATCCCCCGCCTTGTTTGTCGCTTAGCTTTGCCGCGCGTTCCAGCAATCTTGAGTGAAGATAGAAAACATCTCCGGGATAGGCTTCGCGTCCGGGTGGCCGTCGCAGCAGCAATGAGATTTCACGGTACGATGCGGCGTGTTTCGAAAGGTCGTCGTAAATCACCAGCGCATGACGCTTGCTGTCGCGGAAAAATTCACCCATGGCGCAGGCTGCATAAGGCGAAATGTACTGCATGGGAGCCGGTTCGGAGGCCGATGCCGCGACCACAATCGTGTATTCCATTGCGCCGGCGTCTTCGAGAATCTTTACTACCTGCGCGATCGACGACCGTTTCTGACCGATGGCGTTGTAAATGCAAATCAGATCGTTGCCCTTGCTGTTGATGATGGTGTCGAGCGCAACCGCGGTTTTTCCGGTCTGACGATCTCCGATGATCAGTTCACGCTGGCCGCGGCCGATGGGAATCATGCTGTCGATGGCCTTGAGACCCGTGGCCATAGGCTCGCGGACCGGCTGCCGATCGATCACGCCGGGAGCGATGCGCTCCAACGCAATGAATTTGTCAGTCGCGATGGGGCCTTTGTCGTCAATGGGCTGCCCGAGCGAGTTCACTACACGGCCGATCAGATTGTCTCCGACCGGCACGCTCATGATGCGGCCCGTGCGCTTGACCTCGTCGCCTTCCTTGATCTCGGTGTAGTCGCCCAGCAGCACAACGCCCACCTGGTCTTCTTCAAGGTTCATTGCGATGCCGGCCACGTCGTGGGGGAAGGCGAGCAACTCTCCGGCCATGACTTTGTCGAGGCCGTAGACGCGGGCAATACCGTCGCCCAGAGTGACCACCGTGCCCACTTCGTCGACCGAGATCTTGGACTCGTAGTTCGAGATCTGCTGCCGGATTAATTGAGTGATTTCGTCTGCTTTGATTTGTGCCATAAAATCAGCTTTTAGCTTTTGGCTCCTAGCTCTTAGCTTTTCGTTGCGAACTTTGCAACATTTCTTCGCGACCTTTGCGGTTCAGTGCTTGTCTTGGCTTCTCGCCAAGAGCCAAAGACTAAGAGCTAATAGCCTCTCTTATTCTTTCCAACTGTCCTTCCACCGAGCCGTCGTAAATGGTGCTGCCGATTCTGACCACGGCGCCTCCCAGTAGCGAGGCATCTCGCGAATAGCGAGCGCGGACTTTCTTCCCCACCATGACTTGCACCTGATCTTCGAGCGTGGTGCGTTCGGCCTCACCCAGTTCGCGGGCGCTGGTAATTTGTGCCTCGGCGAACCCCATGCGTGCGTCCAACTCCAGTTCGAACTGCTTCACTATCGCCGCCAGGAAACTGATTCGGCGATGGTCCATTACCACAGCTGCAAAGTTTCTTACCTGCCTGGAGATCCCCTCACGTTGGACAATTGCGTCCAGCACCGCGCGCTTTTGCTCGGCAGGAATCGATGGCGTTGCCCAAACGTCCCGTAGTTGTTTGTTCGCGGCCACCAGTTCGGCTAGATCCTGCGCTTCTTTCAGGGTCTTGGCTGGATCAAGGTGGCTGGCAAAAACCACATCAGCGAAGGCGAGAGCGTAGGTGTTGATGACCGTAGCCATTTACTGTTTACCCTTCGATCCGCCGTCACTTGCCGCAATATGCTGCGCGAAGCTCCGCACCAATGCCTGATCGGTGGCAGCGTCCACCTGTATTTGCTTTCTCGCCAGCGCGACCGCGAGGTCGGCGGCGTAGGCCGTCAGTTCACGTCGGGCCGACTTTGCCGCTGCTGCAATCTCTTGTTCCGCTGAAGCAACGATCTTACGGGCGTCGTCCACCGCAGCAGCTTTTATTCTTTCTTCCTCAGCAGCGGCGTCCTTTTCAGCGGAAGCGCGCATTTCTGCTACTTCGGCATCTAGCCGGGAAAGCCGCGACTCTATATCGCCTAGCCGCCGGTTTGCGTCTTCGCTGGCCTTGCGAGCCTCTGCCATCGCCTTCTGAATCGAAGCCGTGCGGTTGCGAAACGCGTTGGGTAAATGCTTTTTGCAGAACCAAAAAATCATCCCGGCAATAACGGCGAAATTCAGGGCGACGCAAAGCCAGTAGGCAGATTCAAGATCCAGCCCAGTTAATTTTGAGACCATCTGGACTGAGCTTGAGTGCTTGAGTTTAGCGTTATCGTCTTCGCCCGCGGCTTCGCGCGATTCCTTCACTAGTTGTTGACCGAAACCGGGTCCACGGTTGGGCTCTGGCTGAGGATTCGCCGGCTCCTGGGCGTGGCAGACAGCGGTCAAGCACGCGCACAGCGTGATCGTGGCAAGAAATGCTAAAAACATCCGGCGAATCATCGCCCGTGTCATCGGACGCCTCCCGCCGCCGGAGCGCTTCCCGGCTGGAGCACGGTGCGGATGATCTCGGCCGCGATTCTGCCGCTCTCGGCTTGCAGCTTTTCCTGGGCGGCGATCTTGTCCTTCTCCAGCACCAGACGCGCCTGCTCGACCTGTACGTGTGCTTTGCTGCGGGCCTCTGCGGCGACTGCGCTCCGCGCCTGCATCGCCTGCTGCCGCCGCGCTTCCTGGCTCTTGAAAACTGCCAAGCGAGCTTCCCGCAAGCGCTGTTCGTATTCCGCGGTTCGAGCTTCGGCAGCGGCAATGTCAGCACGCGCCTTTTCGACTGCTCCTTCGGTTTTGCTGCGGCGTTCGGCCAGCACCTTGCCCAGCGGTTTGTGGACAAGCAGGTTGTAGAGTCCGTACAACAACACCAAAACGATGATGGTGGGTACAGATCCGAGCAGTAATTCCCCTACTTGTCGAAGTGTCTGGTCCATGTTGGGTCTTGAAATATTTTGAGCGAATGAGGGCTAAGAAACCAATAAACCTAACATCCTGCAAGGCTTAGTGTCAACGCAAGCGGGAAGGAGTGTGCTCGACACGTCCCACATCGAGACTGTACTTTTGGACAAATGTCAAGTTGCCAATTTTCCATGGAAAGAATGCTTGACTTCTGAGGCGACGAGACTAGCATAAAAGTATCACCTCCGATCCAATTCAGGATCGAGTGGGCCGGCAGCCAAGGAATGTCACCGCTTCTTGGTTGCTGGCCCATTTAAGCGTTAGCTAAGGTTCGGTAGCCAAGGGATTCAACACTGGTATTCCTTGTGCCTCGGCCGCCCGCAACAACCCGTGATCCGCAGATACAAAGATTGGTATGTTCGCACCCGAGGCAGTCCTCACCGCTAAGTATCCCGCTAGCTGGACTGCATCGAGCGCGAACAGACTATGCCGGTCTACCATTTCACAGGCGACATCGAGAATTGCTTCCGTCAATGTTTGCCTGAGGAATATGCCTTCCAAGTGACGCTGGAAGGCGTCAAGCAATTGCGCGACCACTGCACTGGTAATGTCGCCGCTTCGCTCGCGACGTCGTAGTGTTGAACGGATTTCTACTTGTGCCAACGACAGCACCGCCAGTTGGTTGCCTGCTGAACGGCCGGCCAGACGAAGCATCTGTTCTGTGCCAGGTTCACGGAGGTAGAGCTTTGCCAGCGCACTCGTGTCAAGATAGTAGAACGCCAATTACCGATGCCTTTCCCGAATGATCGTGGCCGAAAGAGGCTCTCCCTTGATCTCCACAGGATGGAAATCCAAGTCGGCGGACCCTCCCTGCCCCAGCAGTGCCTTGACCTCCGGCATCAAGCGGTTTAGCCGGACACTGGTGACCGGAAACTGGGGCGATTTCGGGTTCGGGACTCTCCCAACCAGGATCAACTTCCTCTCGATGGCCCGCCGAATCGCTTCTTGCCAGTGAACGTCCGTAGGCTGGAATGCACCCGGTGGAAAGGGCTCAGAAGGGAGAACTTCGTCTCGGAACTTCTTAAGCGAGACAAAGCTCCAACCCGGCGTCGATTCTGCATGATCCAGAGCCCTCACCAAAACTTCCAGCAAATCGGTCGCAGCCGGCGGTGCGTCCGCGGATGTGCGACCGGCCCTCTGAGGCGCATTTGGAATCCCAACGGACACCGCTGGAATACGGGCGGCATCCGCATGCTCCAGTTTCTCTTCTACACGTACGGGTTCAAACCGGATTTCTATTCGGCCAGACTCGGGTGACCAGTTCTCCGCAGATGCGTTGCTAGGTTTTTTCCTACCCTTAGCGTCCAGCAAGAAAACGCGGGAGCGATAATTGTCTGGAACCAGATATTCGAGGTCTTGCAGGATGTTCTTAAGGGGATTATCCAACTTCTGGGCGAGCTCAGTCTTTATCTGTTCGATTTTCATTTTCAATCCTTCTAAATAGCTTTCTAAGATATACCGACACATAATGCCAGCGTCCCCATTGTAGGATGCCGAGCAGACTTTCGCAAGTGACACCTTGCAGCTATGACACCACCCACTCCCTCACCTTTCTCACCACCGACTCAGGCGCCTCAACCTCCAACTCGACTAAGCCGTCTTTGTAGGCGCGGGAGTAAATCCGCGCACGCGCTTCCAGCATGGCTAGCGTCTTCCCTTCTTTCTGGGGGACGCGCAGGCGAATCCGGCTGATGGAATCTTCGGAGAGGGCTTCATCGATCCGATCCAATAGCGTGCTCATGCCTATACCTTTCGCCGCCGAAACGTGCACTGAAGTCGCGTCGTCGCGCAAGCTGTCACGCTGGCGGGGAGGAAGCAGGTCGATTTTGTTCATTACCCGCAGCCGCGGCTTGGTGTCCGCTTCCAACTCCTTGAGCACACGGTCAACCTGGGCGTCTTGTTCTGCGGACATGGGGCTGCTCGCGTCGGAAACCTGCAGAATCAAAGCTGCACGCTGCACTTCTTCCAGCGTGGCCCGAAATGCCGTAACCAGGGTGTGCGGCAAGTTGCGAATGAATCCGACGGTATCGGAGAGGAGCGCCTTGCGCTTGGACGGCAGTGTCACCCCGCGGATGGTCGGATCCAGCGTCGCGAACATCTTGGGCGATGCCAACACGGTAGCCTGAGTCAGCGCATTAAATAACGTCGACTTCCCGGCGTTGGTGTAGCCGACCAGTGCAACCGTCGCAACTGGAACCGACTCGCGACGCTGGCGCTGTTGCGCCCGCACGCGCCGTACGTTTTCTATTTGTTCCTTAACATGGCGAATGCGGCGATAGATTTTCCGGCGGTCAGTTTCGAGTTGAGTTTCACCGGGACCGCGTGTACCGATGCCGCCGCCGAGTTGCGACATCTCGATGCCCTTCCCCCCGAGACGCGGCAGCATATATTCCAGTTGGGCCAACTCCACCTGTAGCTGGCCTTCACGAGTCTTGGCGTGGCGGGCAAAAATGTCGAGAATGAGCTGGGTGCGGTCGATCACCCGAATATTCACTACCTTTTCGATGTTGCGCTGCTGGGAGGCCGTGAGGTCGTGATCGAACAGGAGCAGATCAGCCGAGACGGACGCTGCCGCCCCTGCAATCTCCTCTAATTTCCCCTTGCCGATCAGTGTGGCCGGATCTGGGCGGTCGCGATGTTGCAGGAATTCGCCGGTCACTTCCGCGCCGGCGCTTTGGGCGAGAGTCCGCAATTCCGCCAGTGATTCTTCAGCGCTGAATTGCGGAACGCTTGGCGCTTTCGATCTTGCCCCTGTACTGCTGGCGTTATCGCGGGCCGCCTGGGCTTCACTGGTCAGGGATTTCCCCCGAGCTTTGGCCTGAGGCGTGCGAACACGATATTCGATCCCGACCAGAAAAGCGCGCTCGGTCGAGGACCGCTGCACGGTCTTCATCTTCGAGGGATCGCCCCGAGAAGTCTCTCGAAAAGTCTTGCCTTCTGGACTGCGCAAAAAAAGACTGCCCTTATCCTTCCGTGCCCGACGCGGCGGCGGCCGCCGAACCTGAGTCCCCAGCCGGAGGCGACGAGGACGACGGCATTACCGTCGGCTTGTCGGTGTGGCCATGGATGGTCCTGCCCATCGCGATGGTGGAAATGGCGTGCTTAAAGATCAGCTGTTCCTGATTGTTGGTTTCAAGCACGACGGAATACTTATCGAAAGAACGAATGCGTCCCGTCAATTTGACGCCGCTTAATAGATAGATGGTGATATTCAGACGTTCTTTACGTGCGGTGTTAAGAAACGAATCCTGAATGTTCTGTGCCGGCTTGCTGTCCATGCCAATCTCCTCGGCTCCCTGACTACAAGAGCATTCTGAAGCGCCACGGTACATCAATCCCTCATGCCAATTGATCATGAGGAACAGGGGGGAATTCGAGATATGCAATTACCGGTCTCCCGGCCTGCGTCTCTCGAAGCAATCTCCGTACAATACGGCCTTGCTCGCCACTTTTCAAGCTAATCACGCGGTGACCTAACTGGGTAATACATTACTTCTCAATTCCGCTGGTTGACATAAGCACCGCAAAGTGCAAACATTCCAGCGCCGCACTGCAACTAGAACAAAACGCAGGCATCTGTGGCGTAAGGCTGCCGGCTAGCTGACAGGCCCGGCTTGCGGGTTCACGGTTTGCGCGTCTTCCGACCTTGGGGTGGGAGCGCATTTTATCGATTTTGGCGGAGGAACAAGATGCATGAACTGATTGCGGTCACTACGTCGTTGGTGATGCCCACGCACACCGGCACCGAGGCTCTGGCTTTCCTATTACGCTGGTTTCACTTCCTAGCCGGCATCACTTGGATTGGATTGCTCTACTTTTTCAACCTGGTAAATGTTCCCTTCATGAAGCAAGTGGATGCAACCATGAAGCCGAAGGTCTTTCAATATATGACCATGCCAACGCTCCAGTTATTCCGCTGGAGCGCTCTGATTACGGTTTTCGTGGGCTTCTGGTATTGGGCTCAGGTTTTTGTAGCTGCCGATGCCCAGCGCATGGGGGTCAGTCCCTTGAGCACCATCGGATTCTTCCTGCTGATTTGGATCGTGAGTTGGGGGATCCTCTTTTTTGTGATCTCCAAGGCACCGAGCGGGTATGTTTTGGGTCTCATCACCACAGTGGTCGTCATTGCGGCGGGTTACCTGTTCTTAAATTACACGCCAGTAGGCCAGGACGATAACCATGTACTTGCCATTGGCATAGGCGGCGGCATGGGCATCATTATGTTGTTCAACGTGTGGGGAATCATCTGGCCCAACCAGAAGAAGATTATTCGGGGGACGCTGGCCGGTTCTCCGCCCGCCAATGCTGCGGCACTGGCGCGTCAGGCCTTCCTGGCGTCGCGGACAAACTTCTTTCTCTCAGTTCCTCTGCTGTTCTTTATGGCATCGAGTTCCCACTACGGAATTTTTGGGCGGTAGGGTGGTAAACCAATTCTGTGGACCTCGCGCCGCGGCGCGAGGTTTTGTTTTCTGTGAGAGGTTCTCTTTGACTTCAATCGAGCATGAATACCTTCGCGGGATCAAGCTGTTCAATCAAGGCAAGTTTTTTGACGCTCATGAGGTTCTGGAAGATGTGTGGCGGGCTGCGGCGCCCGAAGAAAAGAAAATCTGGCAGGGACTCGTCCAGGTGGCGGTCGCCCTTCATCATTACTCCACGGGAAACCGTGTGGGCATGCGGTCGGTACTGGTGAGAGCAATGAAGAACCTCGACGCACATCCGCGAGACTTCCACGGTGTTCACATACCAGGATTATTAAGATCGCTGGCCCAGTGGCTGGAGGCATTCGATAACGACCGAACGCTTCCTTCTTTGCCGCGCATCGAAGTGGCCGGGCGGAAGACCTAGTTTAAGCCTACGACTAGTGCCTCTTCACTGCCACCGGTTTTGATGCCGTCTCGCCCGGAGCCAGCACGCGCTTCACAATCGGTGTGTTCAGCTTGTATTTGCGCTCAGAGATGTTTCCGCTTTCGTCCTTCACGTGCAGCACAAACACCGGCAGAGTACCGTCTTTCTCAAAGTTTTCCTGGGTAACGGCCGCAGGCAAGACGCCATTCAGGTTATGTTCGCGATAGGCAGTTTCGTAACGATGCCGTTTCACGTTCCAGGTGTAGACCCGCGCCTGGTTGAAGTCGAAGTCCAAGCCATCGCGAGGCTCGGTCAGCAGCACCAGGTATTGCGGAACCTTCTTGTCTCCATCTGCCACCTCGTTGAGCACAAAGAAGGCAACGATGCGCTGACCCTCAGCGTATTGCGCAATTTCAAGGGGAGTGTCAATATCCACCAGCCGCGCCAGTACCCAGCCGACATGTTGCTCCGGGTCGCGGATAAGCCACCAGTCCTCCACAATCGGAGTGGGAGCGTTTGGTGTTTTGCCGTCGGCTTTCGGTGTGGGGGCAGCTCCGGGTAGAATCTTCTCGGCAGTGGCGCGCCTCAGAACTGACACCTTCGCGCCCTGGCTCAGCAAGAACAGGTGCTCGGCTTCGCGGCCCGGCTCCAGATGGATATTAGTGTCGTTGCGGGTGGTGCCGATGGCCTGGACGGGATCGTTCTGCTCCTGCTGCAGCAGTTTTTGAAATCCGTCGAACACCTGCTGACTGACCAGGTAACGTTGTTCCATCCAACCTTCAAGACCGCCCTGGGTGCGAACGCGGGCAAAGCGTTTCTCTCGTTCCAGGATCTGGACGCGTTCGCCATTCTTTACAGTTCCATTCTTAGTGAAGACGGCCGCCACACGGTCGCGCAGCACGACTTGTGGAGCGGAAACATAAGCCATTTCCTGGGCTTTGCCATGGCGGTTGCAAGCTGTGAGCGACAGCACAGCTAGCGCCAGGGGCAACAGGCTGGAAGTCGGCCTAATTTTCAAGAAGGTCACAAACTCAATATAGCGCAGGCGGGAGATTGACAATGTTTAGCGGATTGGCAACCCCGCTGGGTGGCGGATCAGTCTGCAAAACAGATTCCAATGGCGCGAGCGGCGCTGACCAACTCACCCTGCGGGTCGACGGTCTTCAATTGGCCAACGGCATCACCGATGTCCACGCACCCGATGCGTTCGTTGCGTAAGCAGACCATTTTTCCGAAGTCGCCTTTGGCAATCAGATCGACCGCGGCTACGCCGAAGCGAGTCGCCAGAATGCGATCAAACGGGGTTGGGGAACCGCCGCGCTGTATATGTCCCAGAACGCTGACTCGCACTTCCTTGCCGGTGCCCGCAGCCACGGCGTCGCCGATACGGGGACCGACCGAGCCGGTGCGGCGCTTCTCTTTCCATTCCAGTGGCAGCTTAATTCCCTCCGCCACCACAATGATGGTGAAGCGTTTGCCAAAGCTCTCTCGCAGAGCGACATGCTCGCAGATTTTTTGCACGGAAAACGGAATCTCAGGAATCAGAATGACGTGCGCGCCACCCGCGATGCCGGCTTCAATGGCGATCCAACCGGCGTCGCGACCCATGACTTCCACCACCATAATGCGATGGTGTGATTCGGCAGTGGTGTGAATCTTGTCGACCGCGTCGGTGGCAGTATGCAATGCGGTGTCAAAACCGAATGTGACTTCGGTGGCACAAAGATCGTTGTCGATAGTTTTGGGTACGCCGACGATCTTCATCCCCTTTTCGAAAAGTTCCTGGGCAATCTTCTGCGAGCCATCGCCGCCGATGCTGATCACGGCGTCGATTCCCAGCTTGCGGGAGTTGGCGATCACAGCGTCGGAGATATCGCGAATTACCTCGACTCCGTTCTCCACAATTTTGTAATGGAAAGGATTGCCGCGATTGGTGGTACCGAGGATGGTGCCGCCGCGCGGCAGGATACCGCTGACCTCTTTCAGTGTGAGTTCGCGCGATTTTTCCGGCCAGATCAGACCATCGAAACCGTCAGGAATGCCGATGACTTTCCAGTTATATTTTAGGATGGCGGCCTTTACCGCAGCGCGAATCACGGCATTGAGGCCGGGAGCGTCGCCGCCCCCGGTGCAGATGCCGATGCAGCGAATGTCAGCCATAGTTGCGGCTATTGCGTGACGGTAATCGTGGCGTTAGCGGTATACGTAACCCCGCTTCCGCTGAGATAGCTCGCCGTTAACGTAATTTGTTCACCGACCGTTGCCGCACCGACGGTAACCGTCTCGGGATCAATCCCCTGCGTTAGCGTGGTGTTGGTCGTATCGCTGGCGCTCCAAGTCGCGGTCGCAGTAACGTCCACTGGGGGTCCGCCCGAAACCGTGGCCTTCGCTGTAAATTGACCGGTCCCCCCATTCGCCTGGATGCTCTTGGTCGAGGGACTAACCGTGATGCCGGTAACATTCTGCAACGCAACAGTAATCGTAGCCGTTCCGCTAACCGTGCCGGAGGCGCCCGTAATCGTAGCGGCTCCCGGAGACACACCTGTTACCAGACCAGCAGTGTTGACAGTGGCCACGCTTTCGGTATCGCTGCTCCATTGCACGTCCGTCAAGCTTTTGGTCGAACCGTCGTTGTAGCTGCCGACGGCGCTTTCCTGCACGGTCCCCCCCTGATTGATGGTCGCGGTTGGGCCAACCGTCACTGAAGTTAGTACCGGGTCAACAAAAAAGCCGTTGCAGGCTATGCCAATAGCGCACAAGAGTAGGGTCGCAAACGCAGCTAGAATCTCGAGTTTCTTCTTGCCACTCAACATGTTAACCAAACCTCAACCAAGTCTCGTTCTTGCCTGCCCGCGCCCCTGAGAAAATTGTAGCAGAGAAAAACGGGGGTAGAGCCGTTACAGGTACTTCATTTATCAAATCGGGAACGATGCGCTCTTGCATAGAACGTGCTGGCACGGCAGAACTTGCACAGACATATTTGGAAAAATCCGGGGTTCCAGGAAGCTAGTTAGCCCTTTTCGCCTTGGCGATGCGTTCGTCGATTGGTTTGCGCCCGGCAAAGCCTTCGCTCACACTGTGCCAGTGGGTAATTCCACTTTCTCCCAGCTTCCAGCACAATAGCACTATGCGGCCATCCACTTCACAGGGGAAATCGAGCAAACCAATATCGAGATCCTTGACCTGGACGCCGGTGGCATCGATCTCGGCCAAAGCATCTTTGACACGCTGGATGGCCTTTTCGCGCTCCGCCTTGCGGCGTGCCATGTGGACCACATTCACCTGCAATCCACCTTGCAAAAACACACGATGAGCGAGTTCCTGAAGCTCCGTGTCCACGGACTCGATCAACTTCTTGCCGTCAATCGAGGCACGCAACAGTGACTCCAGCGTGGAAAGCAACATCTGGGCTTCTTCGAGGGTGAAAGTGCGGTCGGCCATGGGTCTATTGTAGTTCAGAGCAGCCCATACATTCACGTCAATCAGATCTCATCGCCGGAATCTACGGCCCTTAGAGGCTCTGCCTAGCCACTGACTGACGGAGAAAATAGCGAGAAATAAGACCAGGAATCCGGAACCCGCAAGGAACACAAGGCTTGTAGAGGCCAGACCACTGAACGAAAACCCACTACTAAAGACGCCAGCCATACTGAGAAATACGACCAGCAGGGTCAAGAAAACCAGCAGTATTCCGATTTTCTGAGTTGTGCTCAGCCGCGCGTTGCCGTTAATGATGTTCCGCCAAAACCGTGCTTCGTTATTTGCAGTATCCGGAAACACGATATTCCGCTGGCGTGCATCAACGTCACGAAGCCACTCATCTTTGTTGCCGTGCTTGCCCATTCGTTTATACCGTTACTGGATCTCCAGCATACGGTCGAGCGCCACCTTTGCCCACCGCTTCACATCGTCTTTCACTTTGATCTGGTTAACGATGTTGCCTTCCGCAAGGTTCTCCAATGCCCAGCACAAATGCTGTGGCGAGATGCGGAACATCGTGGTGCACAGGCAGCCCGAGTCGTCGAGGGTAATGACCTTCTTGCCTTCCGCTGCGAATTCTTTGCCCATGCGATTGACCAGGTGAATCTCGGTGCCGACGGCAAACATTGTGCCAGAGGGCGCATCTGCGATGATCTTAAGCAGGCCTTCGGTCGAACCGATGCCGTCGGCTTTCTGGCAAACTTCCCAGCGGCACTCGGGATGCACGATCACGCGAATCCCGGGGTATTTGGCGCGAACATTGTCCACATGCTCAGGCAGGAAGCGCTGATGAACGGAACAATGGCCCTTCCACAGGATCACTTTGGCTTGGCGCAAACGTTCGGGAGTCTGACCACCATTGAGCATGTAGGGATCCCACACCACCATTTCGTTGAGCGGGATTCCGAGGTTGTAACCGGTGTTTCGGCCAAGATGCTGATCAGGAAGGAAAAGAAGTTTTGGAGTTTTCGCAAAGCCCCACTGGAATGCACCCGCTGCGTTCGACGATGTACATACCACGCCCCCACGTTCGCCGCAAAATGCTTTGATGGCCGCCGTGGAATTCATATAGGTGATGGGTGTAACACCGGCGCCAGAATCGTCGGTCAAGCCCGCTTTCACCAGATACTCCCAACAATTTTCCACTTGGGTGATCTCGGCCATGTCAGCCATGGAGCAGCCGGCGTTGAGATCGGGCAGGACCGTCACTTGACCCGGGCGGCTGAGAACGTCAGCGCTTTCGGCCATGAAATGAACGCCGCAAAACACGATGTATTTGCCTCCGGCGCGCGCCGCCTGCTGTGCAAGTATGTAGGAGTCGCCACGATAGTCGGCGAAGCGGATCACTTCGTCACGTTGATAGTGGTGCCCGAGGACAACACATTCGCGGCCCAGAGCTTCGCGGGCAGCGGCGATGCGCTCGTCCATGGTGTTATCGGGCAGAACGAGGTAATTTTCCAGACTGCAAACTGCGGTTGCGGTAGCCATTGTCATGTCTCGCCTTCAGCTCCAAAATACGAGGCAACGCGCTTCGCGCGCGCTCCGCCCGACCTGGAACGGGGATGTTGAAAGCAACTCAGCGGCTACAGCCGGTTCACTACGCGCGTTATCTAAAAACCACGCGCCCAACCGGCGGGGATGTTGATAGCCGTTACTGAATCTTCACCAATTAGGATGCCCAGCGGCGGTAGAAGGTTCGCCTTTTTGTGCGAACCGACGCGCCTGCAAATGGCTGGGTAACCTCGCATCATTGTGCACTTCCGAGGGTGCAAAACGCAAATTACGAAGTCTGGGATCCCTGTGTCCTCTGTGGTCGAGGTTTAATGACTTCTGCCTTGCGAGGGATCAGCCGACGTAGCCGTCTCCACATCTACATGCAGCTTCTGTGTGACGTCCACCCCCGGCGGATAGCAATTCCCGTCAGCGTTGTGGGTGGCCGGACATCCCGCTGAAACATCATCCCGACGCGGAGATTGGGCAAACTGCCAAACCTCGGCGAAACTGATTCCGCTTTCCTTCGGGCCCGGCGGTCTCTTAGGAAATGCGCATCCCGGTGCGGGCGGACACGCGTCGTCAGTAACGAAATAGATAATCCTGCGCCCACGGGCATTTTGGCGAATGTCGTTTGCGGTGATGATGGTTGTACCGTGGTCTTCTTCGGCGGCAATCCCGGAACAGTAGATTCCGGCGCGAAACCCGGCAGCGTTCACGCCATCGACCCAGGCATAGATGTAGGCTTTCTGCTCAGGCAGCATGCGTCCGCCCTGCTCCTGGTCGAGAAAGATAACCGTGTCGCCGGGAAACCCTTCACGATGAGCAGCAGCAACGGCGGCTTTCGCATCGGATTTGCCGAGAGCCGTCGCGTGGGAAACGGTTTTCAAATCAGCGTAAAGCCTGCCATTGAACAGCACCAGAAAACCAAATCCAGCTGCTTGCAGTTTTGCGCGCTTCCCGATCCATGTATTAGTCCGCGCGCTCGGGGGCTGACTTAACCAATATCCAGAAAAGGAAAACGTCTTACTGAGAGCCTTCAGATTCTGGTCGCCGGGGTAGTTGTTTCGATCGAAGCCGAGATAGGCGGGAGGCAGTGATGTCTGGGAGTACAGTGGTTGAATCGCGCACATCAAAAACACGCTGATCAATCCGATGCAAAGTCTCACAGATAGAATGTTATCTCAGATTTCCGGCGATCTCTGCAGTGGGAGCATCTTGCTAGTGAGAGAGAGCCAAGGCGGAAGGTTTCTTAACGTTCCGCTTTTTCGATGCCTTCTCAGCATCCAGTTTGGCCTTGATTTCACTGTGCGAAACGCTTATCAGCTTTCGCATTGTGCGATCAAACTTATCGAATTCACTACTTGGCTTCGTTCGCTGTCCAGTATTTAGGGGTTGTCGTCGCCTCGCCGATCTTCGGAGCTAGCTTTTGCATGAACTTTTTTACGTGTTTGAAGACGCCAGCAGCATCGTCGTGGTCGTAAAAGGCTTGCGGGTCTGCATGGGACAAGTATCTGCGCCACGCTTCATTGAAGCCACGCAATTCCTGAACCGTCTCGTTATAAAACTGAATCTGGGTATCCTTGAATTCCAGACTTGCCCAGTTCTTGCCATCGTCCAATCGCAATTCTTTCAACCTGCCTTCTAATGCTCCGAGAATAGTCCCCCATTCTTGTTGATCTATCGGCTTACTTGCAAACGCCACTTGTCGATCTATGGCAATCGCCCTCAAGGCTACCTCTGCCGCTCGCATCAGATGAAATACAGCGGCAGTATTGCATTCTGCTGCTAGACAATTCCCCGCTTCTTCTATATCCCGCGCCGCAGATGGGAAAGAAGCCCCTACTGAATCACCAAATACTTCCACCACGCCAAAATTAGGTTCATCGCCTCGGGCATGTAGAAGAAGATTCGAGCGATCATCGGCCACACGAAGAAATTGCCGATTTTGTAGGGCGTTGACAAGATCCAACCCTAAACGATACGTGATCTCATTCGCAGCAGACGAATCCAACATTGGCCGATTCCATTGGGTTTTTGCCGTCCTTACGGCTTGCAGACAATCGGGCATCTCTACGATAGTAAAGAATTTATCGGCCAACTCCATTGCTCTTTCAGCGCGTTGTTTTTGAATTTCCGTAATGGGCTGGTTTCCTTGACCGAGTGTTTTAGGCAGGGCAAATGTCATTTGCGATGTCGTTATATCGTGCAAAATATGAGAAAGCGCACAAACATCAAAGAGGTTCATGATGTCCCACAGGCTCCATATTCTGGGGTGATCGAAAACTATCCCCCAATGTGCACCATGGTCCGCGACGCGGGCACGAAATCCGGTTCGCCGATGTGGTGGCGCTCTTCTTTCTTCTGCACCACGCGCTGGATGAATTCGACCAGCTCTTCATCTGAAGCTCCGCGTTTCATCTGCGCGTGCAGATCGTGATCCCAAACGGAAAATAGGCAGGTGCGAATCTTGCCGTCGGAAGTAATGCGAATGCGGCTGCAGTGTCCACAGAAAGGATGAGAAACCGGAGCGATGATTCCGATCTCGCCGATGCCGTCATCAAAGCGATAACGGCGGGCTGTCTCGCTGCGAACATGAGGAATCTCGACCAGCGATCGGTATTCCGCCATACGCTGCACGATTTCATCCAGCGTGACCACTGTCTTGGGCGTCCAGGTGCGATCTTCTTCCAGCGGCATGAATTCAATAAATCGCACGACCACGCCTTCCTCGCGGGCGAACATGCCGAAGGGAATAATCTGGTCTTCGTTGAAGCCGCGCATCAGTACGCAGTTCACTTTGACCGGCCACAAACCGGTGCGGCGAGCCGCGCGAATGCCCGCCAAAACGTTGTCGTATCCATTCGGCACGCGGGTGATGCGGGCGAAGCGGTCGGGGTCGACGGCGTCCATGCTGACGGTTACGCGCTGAAGGCCGGCATCTTTCAACGGCTGCGCCATGTCCGAAAGCAGATGTCCGTTGGTAGTAAGAGCGAGGTCGAGCGGTTCGCCGTCGAGGTCGCGTAGTTTGGAAAGCTCGCGGACAAAGTCAACCACCCCTCCGCGCAACAGCGGCTCACCCCCGGTAAGGCGGATTTTCTTGATCCCCAGCCCGGCGAGTACGGTGGCCATGCGCAGGTAGTCCGAGAACGGCAGATCGCCGTAAAGCGCACCTTCGTTGCCAGTGCGGCAATAGACGCACTTGTAGTTACAGCGGTCGGTGATGGAGATCCGCAGGTCGGTGATGGCGCGGCCGAATTTGTCGGAGAGTAACAGCTTCTGGCTCCTAGCTTCTGGCTTCCAGCTGAAACGACTCTGCACTTCATGGGAAAGAGATGCGGGCTGGAAAATCCCGGCAGGCATTTCCTTTCCAATGGTCCTTAAAATAAGGGCCGGGAGGTGTGGGCGTTTCCACCCGCACCCTCGAGATGTAAAGCGGCCGTCCTCCCGCAGACTACATCCCTCGCCGCCGCAGCCAGGGTATTCCCGTAGGCTGCGAGCAGTCGGAAACTCATGCATATTATAAGCCTGCAAACAGGAGGTTGTAGGCACCTATTGTTTCGTATATACTATGCGTATATACATTTCAAAGGAGCGCGTATGGGTACTGCCCGCGTATTTCGATCAGGGAATAGCCAGGCAGTCCGCTTGCCGAAGCAGTTCCGAGTAAAGACCAAGGAAGTCGAGATCTTCCGGCGCGGAGACGAAATTGTCCTGCGAGAAGTGAAAGGAAACATGGTCCGAGCATTCGACCTGCTGGCGGGATTACCCGAGGATTTCGAACTCCCCGGCCGCGGCAAGGACCGTCCGCAAAGGCGGAAGGGGCTGTAGGTGGAAACCCGGTTTCTGCTGGACACGAACATTTGCATCTACATCCGGCAGAAACGGCCGGAGGAAGTTTTGCGCCGCTTCCGGAATCTTCGGGCGGGAGAAGCCGCTATCTCGGTTATTACTTATGGAGAACTTGTTTTCGGCGCGACCAAGAGCCAACAGCGAACCGCGGCGCTTGAACGCCTGGCGGAGCTACTCAACTGGTTGCCCGCATTACCGCTTCCCGAGAACGCTGGACAGGCTTACGGCATGATGCGCGCCGACCTGGCGGCACGCGGTCAGATGATTGGCAACAACGACCTTTGGATCGCATCTCATGCTCTGGCGGCGGAATTGACGCTGGTTACGAACAACGAGAAAGAATTTCGGCGCGTGCGCGGGTTGAAGGTCCAGAACTGGGCGGAGTGAGTTTTCGTGCTAATCCGCGCAGATCCGCGGCGGAGTTTGGTTGCGGCGGTCACATACCGTCGTAATTCGGCCCGCCGCCGCCCTCAGGTGGGACCCAGGTGATGATCTGGTACGGATCGGCGATGTCGCAGGTCTTGCAGTGTACGCAGTTCGACGGGTTCAGGCTGATGCGTTTGCCGCTAGGCTGCTCAGCGTCCTCGACCATTTCATAGACATTTGCCGGGCAGAAATTCTGGCAGGGATTGCCGAATTCTTTCACGCAACGGGCGTTGCAGATGTTGGTGTCGTGAATCACCAAATGAGCAGGTTGATCTTCTTCATGCTTCGTTCCTGAGTGATAAAGGTCAGTCAGCTTGTCGAACGTCACCTTGCCATCACCTTTGGCCGGGCCGAGCAGATGCGCTTCGTCGCCACCATCGGCGGGCAAATTGGCCAGCTTTTTCATGTGCTCGGGCCCCGTGCGGTTGGTGTAACGGGCCCGCAAGCCGCGTCCACCAGTGAACTGCTGAATGCCTGCATTGAACATGCCCGCCCAGAAACCGTGCTCGAATCCCTGATGGAAGTTGCGGACCTTCCAGAGTTCGTCTTTGATCCAGCTAGATTCCACTTTCTTTTGAAAACCGCTCAATGTCTTGGCCGACGAGTCGTCTTTCGTCAATGCTTCGAAAGCAGTTTCGGCCGCAAGCATTCCGCTCTTAATCGCGAGGTGAATTCCCTTCAGACGCTGGGAATTCAGGAATCCCGCCGAGTCGCCCAGAATCATCCAGCCATTTCCGGCCACCGGCGGAATCGACCACCAACCGCCGTAGGGCAGCGACTTCGCGCCATAGCGGATCATCTTTCCGCCTTCGAGCAACTTTGTCACAAACGGATGCTGCTTGAAATCCTGCAACACGTGCTGGGGGTCGAGCCGCGGATCGGGATAGTCGAGACCGACGACAAAACCGAGCGAGACGACGTTGTCCTTGCCGCCGTAAATCCAGGCGCCGCCGTATTCTTTGGTGGTGAGCGGCCAGCCCATGGTGTAGATGACTTCGCCGGGCGCGATACGGCCTGCAGGCACCTCCCACAATTCCTTTACCCCTTGGCCGTAAGTTTGTGGATTGCAGCCCTTGGCCAAATCAAACTTCGCAATGAGTTGTTTGGTCAACGATCCCCGCGTGCCTTCGGCGAGAATTACGACTTTCGCATTCAAGTCGTATCCAGGTTCGAAGTTGGATTTCTGATGGCCCTCTTTGTCCACACCCTTGTCGTCGGTGCGGACGCCGGTTACGCGATCACCGTCGAAGAGCAGTTCCGACCCCGCGAAGCCGGTGAATACGGTAATCCCGGTAGCTTCGACTTTGCTGCCGAGCCATTTTACAAATCGGTTGAGCGAAATAACGTAGTTGCCGTGGTCGCGCAGCGGCGGCGGGGTGATAGGAAACTTGAACTTGCTTTTCTCGGTGAGAAAATAGACAGCTTCTTTCGTAACCTCGGCGTCGAGCGGGGCTTCTTTTTCGAAGCCGGGAAGCAGCTCACGCATCGATCGCGGGTCTAGCAACGCGCCGGAAAGACAATGTTGGCCGATCTCGCGGGCTTTCTCGAGGACATAAATATTTTCTTTGCTGAGTGGGGAGTCAGGATGCTTGGCGTTGTGCTGGTCGATCAATTGGGAAAGCCGAAGGGCGCAGGCCATGCCGGCAGGCCCGCCGCCGACGATGACTACGCCGGCCGGCATTTGGGGACGCTCGATGCCTTCGAGAGGTTTGCGAAAGATCAACATAAGTTTCAGGTTTCGAGTTTCAAGTTTCTCGTGGGCCCGGCTTGCGCACCATCAGCGATTCGATCAGGCCGTTCAGTAACCTGCGTATCTCCCCCGAACGTTCTTCCAATTTCTTAAACTCCGCGTCGCTCAGAAAGCGCAAATCAACAGCAATGGCAAACTGGGTCTCCAGTTCGAGGAGGGACCCTCTTGCTTGACCAAGAAAATGGCAGAACTCTCCTTTCGTAAGCCTACCTTGCCCCTCCGCAATATTTGAAGCCACTGAAACCGCGGCGCGACGAAGCTGAGAAGTCAGACCATATATCTCAGTTCTTGGAAAAAGCTCCGTGACGCGGTAGACCTCACTGGCGAATGCCTTTGCCTTCTGCCAGACGATGAGCTCTTGATATCGGTGGCCCACCTTCGAGCCCCTTCCTCCCCCTCTACAAACACTCGAAACTTGAAACCCGAAACTCGAAACTAACTGCTTGCCTTGGCCTTCTTCACTTCCTCAATCAGCGGTGGAACGATGTCAAACAAGTTGCCGACGACCGCATAGTCGGCGATCTCGAAAATTGGCGCTTCCGAGTCTTTGTTAATCGCGATAATAGTGCGCGAACCCTTCATGCCGACAATGTGTTGAATGGCGCCGCTGATGCCAAGCGCGAGATACAGCTTGGGAGCAACCGTCTGGCCGGACGATCCAATCTGCCGGTCCATGGGCAACCAACCAGAGTCGCAGATCGGACGCGAGGCTGCGAGTTCGCCGCCTAGAGCCTCGGCTAGTTGCTTGGCCAGTTCAATGTTCTTTTGTTCTTTGATTCCGCGGCCGACGGAAACAATAATCTCAGCCTGCGTCAGGTCAACCGCTTGCTTGGCTTCTTTGAAAACTTCCTGCGGCTTGTTGCGGACCAGACCGTCAGCGATATTCACATTTACCGTCTCAACTGGAGATGCACTCGCCCCGGCTACAACTTTGTCCCCGCGGAAAGCTCCGTTCTGAAACGTCACAAACCAAGGAGCGTCGCAGGCGAAGCTGACATCGGCGGCCAGCTTGCCCTGAAACATCTGGCGGGTAAACACGAGCTTCGCTCCGTCTTTTTTATAGCCGATGCAATCGCTGATGGCGGTGCGCCCCATAGCCGTCGCGAGCTTGGGAACGAAGTCGCGCACTTGGTAGGTATGCGGCATGAGCACCAGCTTGGGCTGTTTGGACTCGATGAACTGCTTCAGGGCAGCGGAGAAGGCATCGGGAGTGTAGGGCTCAAGTTTAGGCGACTCGACCGCATAGACCTTGGCAACCTTCTTGGCGGCGATTTCGCCGGCGAAGGCCGTTACACCGCTGCCTACGACGGCAGCTTCGAGTGTCCAGCCGGTATCGGCGGCGAGAGCCTGGCCAGCGGCGAGCGTCTCCCAGGAAACCCGATTTAATTTGCCTTCCCGTTGTTCGACAACTACCAGAATTGTGTCTGCCATATTTCAGTTCTCAGTTGCCACTACAGCACCCGCACTTCGTTTCTCAGTTTGTCGACTAACTTCTTGGCCACTTCGCCGGCTGGGCCTTCCAGAAATTGAGTTTGTTTTGTTTTCTGAGGGACGTAGAGCCGCTCGATTTTCTGGAGATTGGGACTCAACGCCGATTGGACCTCTGCCAGCGCGACTTTGCGCAGCGGCTTGTTTTTTGCCTGCTTAATGCCGATCAGTGTGGCGTAGCGCAATTTGTTGATGCCGGATTGAATGGTGAGTACGGCGGGCAGCGGCATGTCTACGAATTGAAAGAAACCGGCCTCGAGTTCACGCTTCACGCGAATCCCAGCATTGTTCTTCTCGATGTGCATGATGATGGTGGCGTGCGGCCAGCCCAGCAACTCGGCCAGCACTACCCCAGTTTGAGCGTAGCCGTAGTCATCGGATTGCAGGCCGGTAAAGATCAGGTCGAACTGTTCGTCCTTGATCGCCGCCGCGAAAGCGCGGGCTGTGTTGACAGCGTCGAGTCCAACGAAGGCATTGTCTTCCAGGTGAATCGCGCGGTCGGCGCCTTTGGCCAAGGCTTCTCTCAGAACCTGCTGGGAGCGGGCGGGGCCGGAGGTGATCACAACTACTTCTCCGCCGTGCTTCTCTTTTTGGCGTAGCGCTTCTTCGAGCGCAAAGGCGTCGGGTTCGTTGACTTCGTAAGAAACATCTTCGCGGATCCAGGTGCCCGACTCATTCAACTTGAGCGGTGCATCTTTCTGCGGCACCTGCTTCATGCAGACCAGAATCTTCAAGAAACAACTCCTGAGACGTTGTAACGTCTCTACGAGAACAATGTCGTTGGCAAACCAGTCAGTATAAATGAGCGGAACGGAACAGAGGAAACTGCCGGGCTACTCGGTGAACACAACCGACTGCACACCGGAAATCTCAAAGCGCTTGCGGCAGCGCAGGTTCTTGCAAGCCATCATGTCGTCTTTTCGCAGCATGTAGGATCTGGCCTTGGCGAACTTGGCGCGATCACGGTCGTCCCCGCGGCCAGGAAGCTGCCTTTTCTTGGTACGCACAAACCAGGTAATTTCATATTCCCCAGACTGCTGGCAGTGGGGACAATTGAGGTTCGCCATCTTCTTTTCCTGGCGTTCGTCGAAAAAGTCGCGTTCGTCCATAGTGGTTGTTGGTCGTGAGTCTTGGTCGTTAGCCTACAAACCTCAACGCCTTATTTGATTATTGCACGTCGTCCGCTGGCCGGGTATGGCAAGATCTCATCTATGTCCCAGAAGAGGAAACCAAAGAAGTTTCGCGCAGTCGAAGCGGTGAAGGCAATGGCACGGGAGCGGATTGGCGCGCCGAAGGCGTCACAGATCGTCGTAGGGCGGAAAAAGAAGGAAGAAAAGTACAAGCCGACACTGGGCAAGTTGCTGGGCGAAGCTTAGTTCATCGCGGCAGCTCGACGGCGACCTAATCGGTGAGATCGTGGAAAGTCGGCTCAGTTGAAGGTGACCGTAATAGTGATGTTGTTGGTCAAATTCCTTACCACGCACACCGGACCCGACACGGTGTCGCAGCCCGCCCAACCCCCGAAAGTAGACAGACCAGTAGGCGCGGCCGTGATCGTGACTGTAGTACCAAGCGAGAAGGTTGCAGTGCACGTAGTTGCACAACCCAACCCTATCGGGGAACTCGAAATCGTCCCCGTGCCAGTACCCGCGAAGTCCGCGGTCACAGTCGGTCCGCCGCCGGTAAAGCAGACCACGGTTGAGGTCATATAGCCGGTAGTGAGAGCTCCCTGCGAAGATAACCCACCTTGAGTGGTGTTATTCGTCACTGTTGCGGAAACCAGAGCGTTTCCACAACCCAGTCCAGTAGCAGTCAGCAAACCTGTCGCGCTAACCGTAGATAGGTCCGGAGTATTCGAGGCCCAAACTACCTGGTTCGTTAGGTCTTTGGTAGCGGGTGGATGGGTATAACTGCCAAGCGCTCTAAGTTGGACGTTCGCACCAGCATCCAGATCTACTGGAGTGCTTGAAGAGCCAAAGCTCTCGGTAGCCGGTTGAATGGAAATGGAAACCAATTGCTGACCGGTACTACAGCTCAATGCCTGCAGCGCAAGTGCGCTCGCCGCCGCTAACCCAAGCCACTTCCGCTTCATAAGACTCCTCGAGTTACCGCTTGGCTTCCGTCTGCGAGGTCAATTTATTAGAATAACCGCGAAAAATCAATAGGTTGGTGAATACGGGGTCGGCTTATGAGCTTATGCTTTCAATTGTTTCTGACACGAATCTAGCGAACTCCTTGACATCCTCTGCCGTGGTATCGAACAAGCACATCCAGCGCACCACCGACTCCTCTTCGCTCCATACATAGAAGAAGTAACGCTTCTGCAACTTGCCAATCGCCCGGTGCGGGATCTGCGCAAACACTCCATTCGCTTCCACCGGGTAAACGATCTTCACCCCTGGAATCTTCGTGATCGCTTTCTTAAGTAGCGCTGCCATCTGGTTGGCGTGTTGGGCGTTCTTCTTCCACAGACCGTCCGACAACAGCGCGTCCAACTGCGCCGAGATAAAACGCATTTTGGAAGCAAGTTGCATGCCCTGCTTGCGCAGGTACAAGAAATCGTTGGCCAGTGTCTTATCGAAGAAAACGACCGCCTCGGCGCCCATCGCACCGTTCTTGGTTCCTCCGAAAGATAGAACATCAACACCCAAGTCACGGGTGGCTTGGCGCAGGTTCAATCCCAGGCTTACTGCTGCGTTGGCGATGCGGGCCCCGTCCATGTGCAGAAACATGTCCCGTTCGTGGGCAAAGCGTGCCAGGTCGCGAATCTCCTTGGGCTTGTAGACCGTCCCCAGTTCGGTGGCTTGAGTGATGGAAATGACCTTGGGCTGAACGTGGTGCTGGTCTCCGATACCGTGGTAAGCATGGCTCACCGACTCGACCGTCAGCTTGCCATCCGGCGCATCGATGAGGACCAGTTTGCAGCCGGTGAACTTCTCCGGCGCGCCGCATTCGTCGGTATGAATGTGGGCCGTGTTGGTGCAAATTACCGCGTTGTAGGACTCTGTCAGCGCCTTCAGACTCAGGCAATTGGCCGCTGTGCCGTTAAATACGATGAAGACTTCCACGTCCGCCCCGAAGTGCCGCTTGAACTTTGCGATGGCTGTGCGGGTGTAGGGGTCGTCGCCATAGCCTACCGCGTGCCCCGCGTTCGCGCGTGCAACTGCTTTCAGGACATCAGGATGGATACCGGCGTTATTGTCGCTGGCGAAGCTGCGGGCGGGTTTCATGGCACCAACAATGTAGCAGAGGTGTCGAACACAAAATGATAACTTTCTCTTTCTTTTCCAGTCTAACCGGGCTTGATTAGGATGTACTTTACTGTCGAGGGAGCGGTCGAGCTTGGGCCTCGATGATTGAGTGGAAAATCCAGGGTTACGTGTTAGGGTACGGGGAATGCTGCAGGCTTCTGTAGCTCTTGGCGATGGGTACGACCTCAATCGGTCACTAAGGCTGGGTTGCGCCTTGGCCGCCGGAGTGTTCTTGTCGGCATGCAGCAGCTCGTCGGTGAAAGGGGCGTCGTCGCAGGACGTTCCCAGCATCCCGGTCAAGATCGCGGTTGCCCGCTCAGTTTCGCTGAGCGATACCACCGATTATGTGGCCATGCTGAAGTCGCGCGACTCGGCCATCCTGATGCCGCAGGTGGAGGGACAGATCACTGAAATACGGGTTCACTCTGGAGATCGTGTTTCCCCAGGCGCGGTCATGATGCAGATCGATCCCACGAAACAGCAAGCCACGGTGAACAGCCAGGAGCACAACCGTACGGCGCAGGAAGCCAACCTCAAGTGGGCCCAGTCACAGTACGAGCGAACCAGCGGACTGTATGCAGCGGGCGTGGTGTCGAAGCAGGATCTGGATCAGTCGAAATCCGCTTTGGACAATGCCCAGGCGCAAGTGAGGGCTCTGGAAGCACAGGTTCAGGAGCAGCAGGTCCAGCTCCGCTACTACCGGGTTACCGCTCCTACCAGCGGCATCGTAGGCGATATTCCGGTCCGGGTGGGCGATCGCGTGACCACGACGACCATGCTCACGACGGTGGACAAACCCGGCAGTCTCGAAGCTTACATTTACGTTCCGGTGGAGAAGTCTCCGCAGCTCAAGGCAGACATGCCGGTGCAGATCATCGATGGTGCAGGTAATGTTTTGGCCGACAGCCGTATTAGTTTTCTTTCGCCGCAAGTGGACAATACTACGCAGACGGTGCTCGTGAAGGCGCGTATTGCCAACAATGAAGATAAGCTGCGCAATCTGCAGTTCATCCGCGCCCGGGTGATTTGGGGAATGCGCCAGGGCCCGGTGGTTCCAGTTCTGGCGGTTACGCGAATCGGCGGACAGTATTTTGCATTCGTGGCTGAAGAGCAGAATGGAAAGCTGGTGGCGCATCAGAAACCCCTTCGCGTCGGCGAGATGGTCGGCAACGACTACGTCGTGCTCGAAGGCATCAAGCCGGGCGACAAAGTGATTGTCTCCGGAACCCAATTTCTGGTGGATGGAGCGCCGGTAGCGCCACAAGGGTAGTTCCTAGTTCGAGCTAAGAGCCAGCCAAGAGCTTTGTATGTTTGTCGACTTCTTCATTCGCCGCCCGGTTCTTGCGACTGTCTGTGCTCTGCTGATCATCCTGGCGGGCGCCGCGGTGATTCCCACTCTGCCGGTCTCGCAATTCCCCGACCTCGCACCCCCGCAAGTTTCGGTGTCCAGCGGATACACCGGCGCCAGCGCGCAGACTGTGGAATCTGCGGTCACCATCCCACTCGAACAGCAGATTAACGGTGCGCAGGGGATGAAATACCTGACGTCCACCAGCGGGAACGACGGTTCCAGCAACATCACCGCGACTTTCGATCTGGACCGCGATCCCGACCTCGCCGCCGTCGACATTCAAAACCGTGTGAATACTGCTCTCGGACGGCTGCCCGCGGCGGTCAAGACGACAGGCGTCACTGTGGCGAAGTCGTCGCAGAATTTTGTGCTGGGCGCTGCGGTATATTCCCCCGATGGCCGTTACACGCCGCTGTTTATGAGCAACTATCTCGACGTTTACGTCAGAGACACGCTCAAACGTGTTCCCGGTGTTGCCGATGTTTTTGTTTTCGGCGAACGCAAATATTCGATGCGGTTGTGGCTCGATCCCCAGCGCATGGCGAGCCGTCTGCTGACCGCGACCGATGTGGTCAACGCTCTGCAAGAACAGAACGTAGAAGTGGCCGCCGGACAAGTGGGGCAGCCGCCGATCAAGATAGGGCAGCAGTTCCAGATCAGTGTTCGTGCCGTGGGCCGGCTCAGCGAACCGGTACAGTTCGAAAACATCATTCTAAAAACCAATGCTGACGGCACCCTGGTACGACTGAACGACGTTGGCCGGGCTGAACTTGGGGCCGAGGACTACAGCTCCGAGCTCGTATACAACGGACACGATTCCGTGGGCATCGGCGTGACCCAGCTCTCGACCGCCAACGCCATCGACGTGGACCATAAGGTACTCGCTGAATTGGACCGGCTTTCGAAGCATTTCCCGCCGGGTATGGCCTATGAAAATGCCTTCGATACTACTGAAGCGGTCACGGAATCGATTCAGGACGTGCTGGTCACGCTGATTGAAGCCATTGTGCTGGTAATTCTCGTGATCTTCATCTTTCTCGAGGACTGGCGCAGCACCATCATTCCAGCGATCACGATTCCGGTTTCGCTGATCGGGACATTTGCGTTCGTAAAGTTGCTGAATTTCTCGGTCAACACGCTAACTCTCTTTGGCATTACGCTGGCGACCGGATTGGTGGTGGACGATGCCATCGTAGTAATCGAGAACATCGAGCGCCACATCCAGGAAGGCGAAGCCGACCCACACAAGGCGGCATCTGTCGCCATGAAGGAAGTCGCGGGCGCAGTGATTGCGACTTCCCTGGTACTGGTCGCTGTCTTCGTGCCAGTGGCCTTTTTCCCCGGCACGACCGGCATCCTGTTCCGCCAGTTTGCGCTGACCATCGCGTTCTCGATATCTATTTCTGCATTCAACGCTCTGACCCTTACGCCCGCGCTTTCAGCGATTCTGCTGGGACGCACGCACGGCGAGAAGATCTGGGTCTTTCGCGGAGTCGACAAGGTCGTCGCAGCAGTAACAAATGGATATCAATCGTCTCTACGCGCTTTCCTGCGTTTCCGGATGGCCGCGGTGGCGCTGTTCTTCATCGGCCTGGGGCTGACATATTTCATCTTCCAACGCGTGCCAAAAGGTTTCGTGCCTGAGGAAGACCAAGGGTGGTTTTTAATTGCGATCCAGTCGCCACCCGGCGCTTCTACTGAATACACGCGCGCCATCGAAGATCAGGTTACTGCGATCATGCGAAAGGACAACGACATTGAGAATATGTTCGCGATCACCGGTTCGGGTGTGGCCGGGAATGCACCGAATCAGGGCGTAATCTATGTGGGGCTGCAACCTTATTCCAAGCGCAAAGGGCCGGAGCATTCGGCAGACGCTGTGGTGAACCGCCTGCGCGATCAAGTGTCTTCTATCTCCGGGGCGATGGTGCTTCCCTTCTTGCCCCCTGCAGTCAACGGACTCGGCCAGATGGGGGGTTTCCAGTTCGAGGTTCAGGACCAGGGCGGCCACACCCTGGAAGAGCTAGCCAAAGTCACGCAGGATATGGTCCAGCAAGGCGGTGCGCGCAAAGAACTCGCGGGCTTGTTCGCCAGCTTTACCGCGGGCGATCCTCAGTTCCTGGTCACCATCGACCGCGAGAAAGCCAAGAGCCTGCACGTACCTCTACAGCAGATTACCGACACGTTGGGCGTTTACATGGGATCGGCGTACGTAAATGATTTCGATTTCAACAATCGGTCTTATCGAGTTTACGTGCAGGCCGACCAGCAGTTCCGCGCCCAAGCCAGGGACATGAAGCAATACTACGTGCGCTCTGACGGCGGAGCGATGATTCCGTTGGACAACCTTGTGTCGATTTCGCAAACGGCATCGCCGACGGTCATCAGCCACTACAATCTTTTTCGGTCCTCGGAAATCGATGGATCGGCGGCGCCGGGTTTCAGTTCGGGGCAATCCATTGCGGCCATGGAGGACCTCAGCAAGAAAATTCTGCCCCAGGGATTTAACTACGAGTGGTCGGGGATTTCGCTTGAAGAGCTGGCTTCCGGCCATACCACGATTCTCCTGTTCGGCCTGGGAGTCCTGGTGGTGTATCTGACGCTCTCGGCCCAGTATGAAAGTTTTGTGTTGCCGTTCATCGTATTGCTGGCGGTGCCGATGGCGATGCTGGGTGCATTACTAGCCCAGTCATTACGCGGCTTGCAGAACGATGTCTATTGCCAGATCGGATTGGTGATGCTGGTAGGGTTGTCCAGCAAGAATGCCATTCTGATCGTGGAATTTGCCGAGCAGCTGCGCCAACGCGGCATGCCGCTGGTAGAAGCGGCCGTAGAAGCTGCCAGAATCCGGTTGCGCCCCATTCTGATGACGTCGCTGGCATTCATCCTGGGCGTGGTGCCGCTGATGGTGGCACATGGCGCCGGCCAGGAAGGCCGCCATTCGGTGGGGACCACGGTGTTTGGCGGCATGATCATGTCCACCCTGCTGAATCTGTTTTTTATTCCGGTGCTCTACCTCATCATCGAAGGCTGGCGCGAAGCCCGCGGAGTTAAAGTCGGACACATGGTGCCGCTGCCTTCCGAAAGCCCGGGGGATTAAGAAACGACCAAGTGGATCGAGTCTGACGTCTTGCTTTCCGGTTAGCGGCTATAATCTCCACGTTCTCGCCGCCATGCGCACAATCCTTTTCTTTGGTTGTCTGAGTGTTGTCCTCCTCGCGCTCGCTCAAACTGTGCCATCGGGCGCCTCACTCCCCAAGTTCGCCGATGTCGCTCAACAATCCGGCTTGACCGTCTCCCATATCTCATCGCCGGAAAAGCATTACATCGTGGAATCCATGAGCGGCGGCGCAGGACTGATCGACTGCGACAACGACGGCAAGCTCGACATCATCACCGTGAACGGCTCGACTGTGGATCGCTTCAAGGCGGGCGGCGATCTCATGATCACGCTCTACCACCAGGATGACGGCTTGAAGTTCACCGATATCACCAAGTCTGCCGGCCTCACGCGCAAAGGTTGGGGCATGGGAGTTGCAGTCGCTGACTATGACAACGACGGTCTGTCCGATATCTACGTCACCGGGTACGGCGGCAACGCGCTCTATCACAATCTCGGCAACTGTAAGTTTGAGGACGTTACCGATAAGGCTGGAGTCGGCGGTGGTGGCTTCAGCACCGGCGCGGCCTGGGGCGACTATGATCGCGACGGGCATGTGGACTTGTTTGTGTCACGTTACGTTCATTTCGATATTAACCACCTGCCCGACTTTGGCAAGAACGAAAAAAATTGCAGCTTCAAGGGCGTCCCCGTGCAATGCGGGCCGTGGGGAATGCTCGGCGAATCCGACTTGCTCTTCCACAATCGCGGTGACGGAACCTTCGAGGAAGTCTCCAAGAAAGCCGGCGTCGACGACCCCAACAAATATTACGGCCTGGGCGTAATTTGGGGCGATTACGACAATGACGGCTGGCCCGATCTATACGTGGCCAATGATTCCGGGCCGAACTATCTCTATCACAACAAGCATGACGGAAGCTTCGAGGATGTCGGCATGTTGTCCGGCGCAGCGGTCAGCGCCGATGGTCTTGAACAAGGATCGATGGGGGTGGATTGGGGCGATTACCTGCATGAGGGGCGCCTTTCCATGTTTGTGACCAACTTCACCGAGCAACCCGACGCGCTTTATCGAAATCTTGGAGCGCAAGGATTCTCCGACGTGAGTTATGCGGCGAAGCTGGCGCGGCCTACTTACGCCATGGTCGGCTGGGGCACCGGATTCATCGACGTAGATAACGACGGCTGGCTGGATTTGTTTGTCGCCAACGGCCACGTGTATCCACAGATGGATCAGATCCATGGGTCGGCACCTTATCGCGAGCCGATGCATCTGTTCCGCAACCTGCGCGACGGCACTTTCGAAGATATTTCGACGGTACTCTCGGCAATTCCGGAAGCATCGCGGCGAGGCGCTGCATTCGGCGATCTGAACAACGATGGCAAGATCGATGTCGTCCTGGTCAACACCGATGGGCCTCCTACTTTGCTGCTGAATCAGACCGAGAATAAGAATCACCGAGTTCTGTTCAAGCTGGTCGGGACCAAGAGCAACAAATCTGCAATCGGTGCGCGGGTGACGGTAAAAGCTGGAAAACTGGTGCAGATCAGCGAAGTCCGCGGTGGTGGCAGCTATTTGTCGCAGAACGATCCGCGGTTGCATTTCGGTCTGGGCGCTTGGTCCACAATGGAGGAAGTTGAAATCAAGTGGCCGAGCGGGAGGGTCGAAACCCTGCGCGATATCCCAGCAGATTTCATCTACACCGTCGTCGAGGGCTCGGGTATTCAGGGAAAGCTTGCGCTCCCGTCGTTATGACATTTCGTGCGCAGATGAACCAAGTATTATTGACGATCATTTCCCGATCGAACCGCCATGCTGCCATTCAAGCTCGTCTACAGTGAGGATTACTACCTTCCCATCGGAGCGCACGTTTTCCCGGCGGAGAAGTACCAGCGCATCCACAAACGGCTGATGGAAACGGGAGTCGCCGAGGCGTCGGATTTCCTCACTCCTCAACCTGCTTCTGATCAAGACATATTGCTCGTGCACACACCTCAGTATGTGCAGAAGTTGAAAACAGGAACGCTCTCACCTCGCGAAGAATTAGAAATGGAGATTCCCTTTTCCCCCGAGTTGGTACGCGCCTTCTGGCTGGCGGCCGGAGGTTCAACTCTCGCTGCCGAGTATGCCCTGAAAGACGGCGTCGCCTTCAACATCGGTGGCGGATTCCATCATGCCTTTCCCGACCATGGCGAGGGCTTCTGCATGATTCACGACGTCGCCGTAGCTATTCGCTGTATGCAGCGAGATGGCAAGATTACTCGCGCCATGACAGTGGACTGCGACGTTCACCAGGGCAACGGAACGGCAGCTATTTTCGCCGGCACGCGCGGACCTAGTGGTCCACTGCCCTCGACTTCCGCGTCGGTTCTGAATCCGGCGGCAAAAGTGCAAAGCGGACACGCGGGCGATGTGTTCACCATCTCACTGCACCAGGAAAACAATTATCCAGCTTCGAAACCACCGTCGTCGATCGACGTGAACCTGCCGGACGGTATCGGCGACGACGACTATCTCGCTTGGCTGGACAACGCCCTTAGTTCGGGCTTGCGCAAGTTCGAGCCGGAGTTGATCTGCTATATCGCTGGCGCTGATCCTTACTGCGAAGATCAACTCGGAGGCCTGTCGTTGACCATTGAAGGCTTGAAGCGGCGCGATGAGTTGGTATTTCGCGTGGCTCGCGCCCGCAATATTCCGGTAATGGTGACCTACGCCGGGGGTTATGCCCGGCGGGTGGAAGACACGGTGATGATTCACTGCAACACGGTGATCGCGGCAAAAGAAGTGTTTGGTAGATAGCACCGGCGTCCCGGCTGCTAAAATAGCCATCCAAGCTATGTTTGAGAATCTTCAGGAAAAACTACAGCGTGCTTTCAAAACCCTGCGTGGTCAGGCCGTCCTCAATGAGGAAAACATTCAGGAAGTGCTGCGCGAAATTCGCCTTGCGCTGCTCGAAGCCGACGTTAATTTCAAAGTCGTAAAACAGCTGATCGATCACATCCAGGCTAAGGCTGTCGGTCAGGAAGTTGCGACTTCTTTTTCGCCCGGAGAGCAGGTCATCAAGATCCTGCGTGACGAATTGATCGAGACCCTCGGCCATGACACCGCCCGCTTGAAGTTCGCCTCCCAGCCACCGACCGTGGTGCTGATGGCGGGGTTGCAAGGTTCCGGCAAAACCACGACCTCTGGTAAGCTGGCCAACTGGCTGAAGCAGGGCGGCCATCGGCCGCTACTGGTTTCGGTCGACGTGTACCGCCCCGCAGCCCGAGAACAACTCAAAGTCGTTGCTCATGCGATCAAGGCGAATATCTACGAGGGCGAGGTTGGTGAGGCAAATACGGCCACGGTCGAACGGCTAGCCAAAGAAGCCCGCCGCGAGGCCATCAACACTGGCTCCGACGTGTTGATCATCGATACCGCGGGCCGTCTGCACATCGACGATCAACTCATGGAAGAGATGCAGTCGCTGAAGCGATTGCTCAACCCTAGCGAAATCCTGTTCGTAGCTGATGCCATGACCGGCCAGGACGCCGTCAACTCCGCCGAAGAGTTTCATAAGAAACTCGCCCTCACCGGAGTGGTACTCACCAAAATGGACGGTGACGCGCGTGGCGGCGCGGCGCTCTCCATTCGCCAAGTCACCGGGCAGCCTATCAAGTTCATCGGTGTGGGTGAGAAGTACGATGCGCTGGAGCCGTTCCACCCCGACCGCATCGTGTCGCGCATTCTGGGCATGGGCGACATTCTCTCACTAATCGAAAAGGCGGAGCAGAACGTCGACAAGAAGAAGGCTCAGGATATGGCCAGCCGTGCCCTCGCCGGCGACGGCTTCTCGCTCGAAGACTTCCGTGATCAGTTACGGAGTGTGAAGAAAATGGGATCCATCCAGAACATTATGGGCATGTTGCCCAACATTGGCCCCTTTGCTGGGTTGCAGAAACATGCCGGCAAAGTGGACGAAAAGCAGATCGATCGCGTAGAGGCCATTATCAATTCCATGACCGGGCACGAGCGGCTGCATCATGATGTGATCAACGGCAGCCGCCGCAAGCGCATCGCCCGTGGCTCCGGCACCAGCGTCCAAGAAGTGAACAATCTGCTGCGCCAATACGCTCAGATGCGCAAGATGTTCAAGCAGATGGGCAAGGCCAGCTTCGGGCGAAAGCTGGCGGGCATGAAGCTGCCGGGAATGTAGGAAAGCGCTTTTGCCTTTAGGCTTTTGGCTCTTAGCTTTTAGCCAAGAGCCGAGGGCTAACAGCCAAGGGCTGTTCTCATGAAATGGCGATCCCTCGAAGAGTCGGTTGCTGGTCCTGATACGCGCTCTCTCCGCGAGATCTTTGTGGAGCGCCAGGCGCTAATCGCCCAGTATGTCCCGCGGGAAACCCAGGCGGTTCATGAGCAGGTGATTGCCGACCTTCGCGATCAAGGGATTGCAGACCGCGCCCTGGGTCCGGGCGCGAAAACTCCATCGTTCGATTTGAAAGATCACAGCGGTAAGACAGTTTCCTCGGCCGAGATCTTGAGCACTGCCCGCCTGGTCATCTGCTTTTTTCGCGGACGCTGGTGCCCGTTTTGTGTCGGGCAATTGGAAGCCATGAATTTCATCCTGCCGCAAATTCGAGCGGCTGGCGCGCAATTGGTCGCTATCTCGCCGCAAACTGTACAGCAGTCTTTCTTCATGGCAGATCAGCATCGGCTGGGTTTTCCGTTGCTCAGCGATTCCGGCAACCAAGTGGCCCGTCAGTTTGGCTTGGTGTACCGCGTTCCCGACTCGCAGCAGTCGATCTATCGCCGGGCTATGACTAACCTGCCCTTTACCAATGGAGACGAAAGTTGGGAACTACCGATTCCAGCGGTGTATGTGGTCGACCGCGACGGCGCCATCTTGTTCGCCGCGGTCAACCCAGACTACAAAGAACGACCCGAGCCTGAAGAGGTTCTTGAGCAGTTGGTGCGGCCTTAATACTGCAAACAAATCTCCAGCTGACGTGAGGCTTCGTCGATCGCATGGATCGCGTCGGATCGATGTCCGCCGAAATCGTGAGCGGCTTCCTGCAAGTGCATCTTGGCATTCTGCAATGCGTTGAGCGCGGCGTGAATCTGGGGATGGCGTCCAGCCGCCGGCGAAGGCGAGGAAAGCATCAACAACATAGCGAGAACAGCGAACGAACTCATGATTCTATGCTTCATGGATCCTCCTTACACTTCGTCCGACTTGAGGCGCGGACCTGCCGCTTGAGTGTGGATAGCGTATCCAACCCAAATTCTGTCGGCAAGTTGCTGGAATGGTTACGCCGTCGGTGAATCGCCAACCGAGAGAAACAGTTAGGAGGGCGGCCTACCCTCAGTCCCTCCTTGCCAATCCGGCTAAATTCTGCAAAAATAATGGTTTGTCTTAGACCTGCCAGAGAGATCAGGAAAGGAAACAAAGTTCTGTGTTGATGATTCGTCTATCGCGCATGGGTGCGCGCAAACAACCGCATTATCGCGTGGTGGTAATTGAAAAGGAACGCGCGCGCAATGGCCGGCCAGTTGAGGTGGTGGGAACGTACAATCCCCGCACCAGTCCTGCCAGCATCGAACTGAAGCGCGAGCGCATTGACTACTGGGTATCGAAGGGCGCACAGATGTCGGACCGGGTCAGCAAGATTGTCGCAAAGCCGGCCCCGGCCGCCTCGGTCGCCTGATTCCGGCGAACCCCGCAGCAAATTCATTCCCACCCAATTGGAAAGTTCTATGGGCGAGCAAAGCGTAGATGTGCGGGCGCTGATCGAGCAGATTGCGAAAGCGCTGGTCGATGCCCCTGAAGAAGTATCGGTAGAGCAGATCGAAGGTGAGACCACGGTATTTGAACTTACTGTGGCGCCGAATGATCTCGGCAAGGTGATTGGCAGACAGGGACGCGTAGCACGCGCACTGCGGGCCCTGGTCGGTGCCGCGGGAATCCGCACCCATAAGCGCTTTGGGCTCGAGATTATCGAATAGTGTTCGCAGGAGGGCCGGCCATCGCTGATGAGTTCATCACCTTGGCCCGCGTTCTCAAGGTGCAGGGCCGACGCGGCGAAGTCTTGGTCGAACCGCTGAGTGGTGTCCCCGACAGATTTCGGGTAGGCCTTGAGCTTTTGGCGCTTGGCGAGAATGAAGCACGGCGCGAGTTGCGGGTCGAAGAGCTGTGGCCGCACAAGAATCGCCTGGCTCTGAAGTTTGTAGGAGTGGATTCCATCTCCGACGCGGAAGCTCTGGTAGGCACCGAGTTGCAGGTGCCGCAGGGCGAGAGAGCGCAGCTTGACCCGGGATGGACTTACGTCAGCGATTTGGTTGGCTGTGTTGTTTTCGACTATGACCGCAAAGTCGGACTTGTTGAAGACGTACAGTTCGGCGCTGGTGAGGCACCGCTGCTGATCGTGAAGGCGGGGGCTAAAGAGCATCAGATCCCTTATGCTGAGGCATATTTGCAAAGCGTGGATCTCGGGCAAAAAGAGATTCGGATGCTGCTGCCAGAGGGGATGCTGGAGCTCGATGCTCCGTTGACGGCAGAAGAGAAGCAGCAACAAAAACGTTAACCACAGAGGGCACAGAGTTCACAGAGGAAACGCGAGTGACTCGTGGCCGGTGGCTTAGTGATGCAGATTGAGATCGTAACCATCTTTCCGGATTTCTTTCGCGGGCCGCTGGATTACGGTATCATTCGCCGGGCGCAGGAAGCGGGCCTGGTAAAGATTGCGATACACGATTTGCGGGCATTTGCGCATGATCGCCATCGCACTGTAGATGACCGCCCTTTTGGCGGCGGCGAAGGCATGGTGCTGAAGCCGGAACCGATCTTTGAATGTATTGAAGCGATGGGCATCGTCCCACGCGACGAGCGACTCGCCGCTAAGCAAAGTGTGGTATTGCTTTCCGCTCAGGGCAAAAGGTTCGATCAGAGCGTAGCCAATGAACTTACTGGCCTGGAACGGTTGGTTCTGATCTGTGGTCGATACGAAGGCGTGGACGAACGTGTGGGTCAGTTCTTGGCAGACCGGGAGTTGTCGATCGGCGATTATGTATTAAGCGGTGGTGAGCTGGGTGCGGCGGTGATTGTCGATTGCGTCGCCCGGCTGATTCCTGGAGCTGTGGGCAATGAGGCCTCGACCCAGCAGGAATCATTCACCAGTTCGGCGTTACAGGCCGATGAAGGTGCGAATTCGACCTGCGCATCGGGCGGACTGTTGGATTATCCGCACTACACGCGTCCGGCGGACTTTCGTGGGATGGAAGTTCCAGAAGTGCTGGCGTCGGGGAATCACGAGCAGATACGGCGCTGGCGACGCACTTCGGCGTTGGAAAAGACGCTGCGCAACCGGCCCGATCTGCTGGAAGACGTTGCGCTCAGTGCGGAAGACAAAGAATTGCTGGCCCGCGCCAGGGCCAAACAGACTTAGAACGAAGGGGAAAAGATCATGTCGAACCTTATCATTGAAAAACTGCTGGCCAAGACCAAGCGCACCGACTTGCCAACTTTTGCGCCTGGCGATTCCATCCGCGTGCATGTCAAGATCAAGGAAGGTGACAAAGAGCGCCTACAGGCGTTTGAAGGCGTGGTGATCGCACGCTCTCGCGGACCGCAAGCCAGTTTCACCGTCCGCAAGATCAGCTTCGGCCATGGTGTGGAGCGCATCTTCCCCGTAAACTCGCGGGTCGTCGACAAGGTGGAGTTGCTGCGCTCGTCGAAAGTCCGACGCGCCAAGCTTTATTACTTGCGCGCCCTGCGCGGCAAGGCCGCTCGTCTGCGCGATGTTGAACGCGAGCATGTCGAAGCGGGAGCAAAATCGTAGACTCTCGGCTTTCCTGCAAACTCATGGGCGTAGAGACGTAGCTAGCTACGTCTTTACAGAGCGCTCGTCACTCCTCCGAAAGTACACGCCCTCGTTCTTCAAATACGGACGCACCACGGTTACGGTCATGGTAAACGTGCAATAACTGCGTGATGGCTTATACTGCCGCCTTGCTTTGACAAGGCGCAGATGCCACCTTCCCCTTCATCCCGGCTGGCGTATATCGACTGGATGCGTGGCCTCGCCTGCGTGCTGATGTTTCAGACCCATTGTTATGACGCATGGTTAAGTCCTGAAGCACGCAAGTCCACGTTCTTCATGTGGTCTCAACTCGGCGGCACGCTGCCCGCGCCGTTGTTTCTTTTTCTCGCCGGAGTCTCGTTCGCTTTGGTTGTGGACAAGCTTCGGCTGAAGAACGTCCCCGCTGGCCAGATTGCGCGAACTACTATTCGGCGGGGCGCTGAAATCTTCGCCTTGGGCCTGCTGTTTCGACTGCAAGAGTACGCCCTGGCCTGGGGTTGGGCGCCATGGTCCGACCTTTTCCGTGTGGACATTCTCAACACCATCGGGGTTTCCATGATGCTGATGGGAATCGTGTGTTGGATCATTCTTGGCTTTGGACAAGAAAGGCTGGTCCATCGAGTTCGACTTGTACTTGGCTTCAGCGCAGTTTCGGTCGGTCTGGCGATTTCCCTGGTTACCCCTTTGTTGTGGACGACCTGGCGTCCGCGCTGGCTGCCCTGGCCACTGGAATCCTACATCGATGGAGTTCATAACCTCGGTCAACCGCAGTCCTGGATCTTCCCCATATTTCCTTGGACCGCTTTTGCCTTTATCGGTCTCGCAACCGGATTATTTCTGGCCAGCGATTGGGCGAAGAAGAACGGTGGATCTACGATCGCGCTGGGAGCAATGGGCGGATTGCTAATCTACCTGGCAAAGTGGCTGGACGCGCGTCCGGAGCAGCTTTACCCCGTTTACGATTTCTGGCATACCAGTCCCAATTTCTTTCTGATCCGCGTGGGTCTTCTACTGCTCATCCTGGCCGCAGCTTATGTGTGGTGCCGGTGGGGTGCGGGACAATGGGGTTTCAGCCCGCTCATTCAATTGGGACAGACGTCGCTGCTGGTGTACTGGGTGCACATTGAGTTTGTATACGGGAAATTCTCAATCCTGACGAAGCGGGCACAGGACATTCGCACTGCCTCGCTCGGACTGCTAGCCATTTCACTTTCGATGGTGTTGCTGTCGGTGTTGCGTACGCGATTGAAGAGCCGAAGCGCAGCGTAGCGCCGCCGTCCAAGCGCTAAAGTACTAACTGCCGGATCGCATTCCCCGCCAATTTCAATCCGATCGCCCAGCGCTGGCGTGCCTGCGGCTCATCTTCGCCGTAACCGAACAGATAGAAAGTGACGTAGAAGCCGTCCCTCATGCCGTCTGCGCCGTGGTAATAGCAGCGCCGGATGAGAAATTCAGCGGCGGCTGGAATCTCGGGAGCTTTCTTCAGCAGGTCCATCAGCCGTTTTGCCCACTGTTCATGTTCTGAAAAAGAGAGACGCCCGCGCTCATCGGAGAGCAAGAGATCCACATACGAACCAAACTTGCATGGCGCGCCGAAGATTTCCTCTTCCGGATTGATTTCCGTACTTGCCCAGGCATCGCACTTGGCGGTTTCCACGGCGTTTGCATGTGAGTTCACTGCCGCCAAGAACTCGCCCAGTTCCCGGAACCGTTGTGCTTCCTCGACTTCTCGCAGCAATTCGGGATGGCGCTTCAGATCGTAGTAGCGGGGGCCATCTTCGGCCGCCCAAGGCATCTCGAGCGTCTCGTCTTCCTTGCCGAGTTCGACCGCGAAATCAGCCTGCACGCTATTTTGCTGGAGCCGGTTGAGGTGTCGGTGCAGGCGGCGCTGCGAAATTGACCTTGGGCACCTGCCGGGATTGCTCAGTCGCAGCGAAATAAGCCTCATTAGGCTTGAATCCGGCCCATCCCGCATAAATGTTGTTGGGAAATTTCTGAATGTAGGTGTCGTAGTCCTGCAGCGTGTCGTTGTATCGCTTGCGCTCGACCGCGATACGGTTCTCAGTTCCGGCTAACTCGTCCTGCAGGCGCAAGAAATTCTCATTCGACTTCAATTGCGGATAGTTCTCGACGATCAACAACAAACGCCCGAGGGCGCCATCTAGTTGCTGGTTGGCGGCAATCTTATCTTGCGGAGTGCCGGCCGAAAGCAGCGCCGAGCGGGCCTTCGCGATGTCACCGAACACCGTCTGCTCCTGCTGCGCGTATCCCTTCACGGTTTCAACCAAATTCGGGATCAAGTCGGCGCGGCGTTGCAGCACAATGTCCACCTGCGACCACGACGCTTTGACACCTTCATTCTTAGTCACCAGAGTATTTCGCACCCTGACGTATTGTCCAAAAGCAAGCAGCGCGATCAGTACCACAACGATAACCACAATCAAGCCCTTATTCATTGTCTCCTCCGCAAACCAAGTCTACGTTCTATGAGCTGCGTGATTCCGTGGAATCTAGCATTCTATCTACTGCCGCAGTAACTTGCTGGATTGCAGCCAGGTAACGCGCGAATACGCCGGCGGCGTCGAATTGTTTCCGGTCCGCCTTGCGCTCACGGATATCGAGCAATTGCATGAATGCCGACGGATCAAACTTGATTTTTTGCGCAAGCGCCCGGATGGTCTCGCGTTTTGAATCAGGGGGCTTTTCACCCAACGCAATCAGCGCGTGTCGGAACAAGGTAGCAAACGTCGATAAAGAGGCCAGCAGCAACTCCCACAATTGTTTCTTGTCAGTTCCCGCGGCCAGCAACCGCCCACGCAGCAGTATGGTTTTCTCGCGCAATTCGTACTCGAGCTGGGCGCGATGAAAGTGCATAGGAATGGTCAAACCGGCGAGCACATCGGCCCCGAAAAGCACGCGGTGACGCTGTTGCATGTCCAGCAGTTCAATTGAAAACACGTCCGCGGAGCGCTCCAGTTCTTCACCAGTGAGCAGGAGAGGCACATGGTGCTTCTGGCGCGTCCACCATTCGACAGTTGGGGCCACCGCGCTGAGTGTCGCGTACGAAGCTTCACGCATGACGCAAAGCAGGTTGACGTTGGAGAACTCAGCATGGAAATCACCGGAGACAGCAGAACCGAATAGAATCACGCTTTGCAGGTTCTCTCCTGCCGCTTGATGTATCCGGGCCACAAATTCATCAATCTGTTTCTCTGGGGCCATAATGCCTCTTCGCTTTTGATCCTCTACCAACTGCCGCTAGCGCCGCCACCGCCAGAACTTCCCCCGCCAAAACCGCCGAAACCACCACCGCCACCGCCGCCAAAGCCTCCACCACCCCAACCACCGCGACTGCCTCCACCTCCGCTCAAGAAGGTCCACAGCAAGAGAGTCCGCCCAAGCGGCGTAACAGCGAGCACAACTATGACGAAAATCAAGATCACAAGCCCGCCGAGCGACGGGCCATTGTCGTGTTCCTGCGGAGTTACTGCGGGCGCGACCGGACGCATGCCCGTAAGTTGCACCCCTGCATCCTGCGCAATAACCTCGGCAACCCGCGATACCATGAGCGAGATCGCGCCGCTGTAATCGTTCTGGCGCAGTAGTGGAACCGCTTCGCGGCCGAAGCCCCCTACTTTGCCATCCGGTAGAATCGGCTCCAGCCCGTAGCCTACCTCAGTTCGGTAGCGGCGTTCCTGTGTGGCCAGCAGGATCAGCACACCGCGATTTGTGGCTTTGCTGCCGATTCCCCATTTCTTGTACAAATCAGCGGCATAGCTCTCGATATCGGAGCCATCCAGGGACTTAATTGTGACTACAGCAATCTGTGCGTGCGCCTTCTCGTCGATCTGCCGGCAGATGTCGTCAAGCTGTGCGATTGTGGTCGGGTCGAGGACGTGAGAGAAATCATTGACGTAGTCTGTCGGCTTTAGTTGAGAGACCGGCTCCGATCGCGACGCGACGGCTAGTGCCAGAAAGATGATGACATACGCCGCAATCTTCACGCCCGCTCGCATTTGAAAGCGATTGTATAGGAGAGAGGCCAGAACCGCTGTTCTCACACGAGCATCAGAACGAACCCAGGAAGTTCAGAACCTGCCGCTCCGCCCAATGGCCGTCGTCGCCGTCTCGATCAGCCAGAAACGAGCAGTGGCCGCCATCTTCAGTTTCAACAAAGGTAATGTTGGGATTCGCCAGAATCTGGCGACGCGTTTCCGGCAGGATGCGGATGAAAGGATCGTTGGCGGCATGCAGGATCAAGGCGGGCACAGCAATGCGATCCAGAACTGGAGCGGCGGCGGCTCGCGCGTAGTAGTCATCGGCACCGGTGAAGCCGCAATAGAAAGCCGTGATCTTGTCGTCGAAATCACGGAGGGTTGATACTCCGCGCAAGCGAGCGACATCGAATTGACCAGGAAATAGCCGGGCTTTTTCCCGCAGTCGCCGCCGCAACTGGATAACGAAGTAGCATTCATAAAGCCGATTGCTGAGCAGGTGAAGCGCATCGGCCGAAGGCCCTAGATCCACAGCTGGACAAACCGCTGCCACTGCACAGAACTGTCGCGGGGCTTCTTTCCCCCATTCTCCTGCCAGCTTCAGCACCAGGTTTCCGCCCATCGAGAAGCCTGCAAGCGCCAGGCGTGACAGGCCGTCGCGGTCGATCAGATATTGAGCCACCGCAGCCAAGTCCTGGGAGCGTCCCGAGTGATAGAGCGTTGGGGACAAAGCGTCGGTGCCGCCGCAGTTACGTTGGTTCATTCGCACTACGTTCATGCCCGCGGCCATGCCCTTGGCGGCGATCCCCAACATGTATTGCGAATCGCTAGAACCCTCAAGCCCATGGATGATCAGAATGGTAAGCGCGTTTCTCCGCTCCGGCTGCCAATGGCAGTGGCACAGAACTTTGACTCCAGGTTCTACTTCAATCAGACGCTCTTCCGCATGCGGCACTGGTATGCGCCGGGAAAGGAAGAAGCTGGCTAAGGTTTGCACATGCCCGCCGCCTAGACCACGCCGCGGGATGAAAGCCTCGGTTTGCCAAGTGCCCACAAGATGATCTTAAATGGAATGTGGTTAGAAGATATCGCCGGGAGTAGCCTTATGCCGATTTTTGAATATGTATGTAAGTCCTGCAATCACCCGTTCGAGGCGTTGGTCTATGGCGACCAGAAGGCGGAATGCCCCAAATGTCACGGGGTCAAGTTGACGCAACAATTATCGGTCTTCGCGGTGTCCGCGAGAGGTGCATCGGCCTCGGCTGCCTCTACCGGATGCGGTTCCTGTGGCGATCCCCGCGGCCCCGGCGCTTGCTCCTTGCCTGACATGAACTAGTCCTGCAACATCCTTTACTGCAATCGTTTAGCAGCGGTTACCAAGGTACATGCCAGTGATGACGAGGGTAAATTTCTTTATTTCCCGCTTGCCCGTACCATCGCGTCAAGCTACATCGAGATTGCCACCAATGGATCGTCGCCAAAAGCCGCGTGTTGCAGCGCACTTACCGGTGCGGATATGGGGGATGGACGCGAAAGCGCAGCCCTTCACTCAGTTGGTGAGAGTGCGGAACATCAGCCGCAACGGAGCGCTGGTTGAGGGCATGCTGCGCATGGTCAAGCCTGGAGAGGTCATCCAAATACAGTTCGGAGACGAACAAGCGCCGTTCCGCGTGGTGTGGGCGGGAAAGCCCGGCGGTCAAAGAGAAGGTGAACTCGGTGTTCAGGGTTTGTCTTCCGAACCCAGAATTTGGGACTTGGACCTGGCTCAATGCGGCGCAGTGGCGGGTAAAGCCTAGACGAAGATCTCGGCTTCGTCGTTCAGTTCTCCATTCTCAGAACTTCTTCCACCGCGCGATGCGCCTCGTCAATCGCAACGTTGGTGTAGGCACTCGCGCCAGCATCGGAGTTAGCAATCGTGATCCGCCCAAAGGGCTGCCTTCCGACCACCCAAGGCTCCTCACCCGTCCGCCAGTGCGGATCGAACAGCGGATTAGGGCTGTAAGCATAGCCGTGCGCCCAGCGATTCACGGTAATGCCCTCAATATCGCGAGCGGGATCAAACCCAACCGGGCCCAGCATCCGTGCCAGTTGATCGCGAATGTTTCGTTCAAACGTGGAAAAAGGCACCCCCATCAGTTCGGCGCGTCCCGCGCGGTTTTGATCGCGCTGTGGCAGTCCCGGACTGCATGGGGTGCGCAGCATGAACAGCACCATTGGCTCTTCCGGCTTGCTGGGAAACTGGTATTCGCCCAAGCTCACAGGGAAATCCAACGCCGCGTATGTGTGATAGCTGCCGGGTGCAATAATCTGTTGAATTCCCAGCTTCTGAAACGTAGTCCAATTCCGGATCGCCACGTGCGTATACACTAACGGCGATTTCACCAACTGATGTAGGGCTTCTTTCTGTTTTTCCGGCAGTTCCGGACAGAGGAACGGAATCATCATGTTGTAGCAGGCGAGCACGCATGACTTTCCCCGGACCGTTTGCAGTTTCCCGCCTCGCATGTAGGCAACGGTGACTCCCTTCGCCGATTTCGCAGAACCATCGTTACTAACCTTCACCACCGTGCTGTTCAATCGAATACGAATTGCGGACTTGGCATCTTCAAGTTGCGCGTAGTCGGCGCGGGCAGTCACAACATCGTCCATGGTGTGCCCTGGAATCGCAGCCGGAATCAAAGAACGTACCAACAGCCGCGCAACTGATGCATTGCCATCAGGAAAATGGAAAATGTAGGGCTCTTCTTTTTTGCCCTCGTCTCCCAAGTCGAGACCGTCGAATCCAGCATAGGTGAAGGACCCATAATCATCGCCGACTTCATAGCAGGCGAGCGCGGAGACGGCATCAATTCCCACGCAGAACTCGTCATGGGTATAGGTCTGGAAGAAGGGCAGCGCATCCGGATCAAGTTTGCAAGTCTTAGTGAGATAGTCCGCATAACTGATCTCCCTAAGCTGTGCACGTTTTTGCTCGCGGGACAACCCGGGGAGATAGTCGACTTTCTCTCTGTAGACGCGCTCAATATTGCGCCGGGCGTTCATTGAGAGCGGAGTGTCCTTAAGAAACTCGGCCCACGGCCGCGATCCCATTCCGGCAACCAGGCGGTCTTCGCCGAATGTTTCTTTATCGAAAAAGCACGCGGTTTTCAGCTTCTCATACAGTTTCTGGTCGTAAGCTTTGTAGAAGCGCTGAGTGTCAATGCCGAGTTCCGTTATTAACCCCTTCGCGACTTTGCTGTACTGCGACGGGGTATCGATCGATTGCGTACCTCCGTAGCTGAGCAGAAGCCGTCCGCCGGCCCTGAACTCATTGCGCTTGGCGTGACCGCCAAAGTCATCGTGGTTGTCGAGGATGAGGATGCGCGCATTCGCTCCCACATGTTTGCGGAAAAAGTAGGCAGCCGCCAGACCGCTGATGCCGCCTCCTACAATCACGAGGTCATAGGTCTCGCCGGTGTTTTCAAGCTTGCCGGCGGAATCCCAGAAGTCGTGGTCTCGCAGACTATGCGCGACCGGGTAGCTGCCTTCGTGATTGCCCCGCAAACCTGTCAATGCTGGAGGATAGTAATCTGGATTCTTCTCGGGAGCTGAATCGAGGCCGATGAGGCCGAACCCGCGGGGAACCGTGGACGCTACCACCGCTCCGCCGACTGCGAGTGCCATCCCGTCCAAGAAATCGCGGCGGGTGATCTTCCGATCCATTCCCAGTTCGCGGTCTTGGGATTTCTCGCTCACGAGTTCGTTCGACATTACACGCAAGAACCGAAGATTACAGCGCGGTAAAAGTCTCAGGCTATTTCAGCCAGATGGACGTTCCGATCAGAACCAGCACCTCGATTACAGCCAGCGAAATCCATAAACGCTGGCGGAAAACCGAACGCCGGAGGTCCCGCTTCAAATCTGCTTCGAGTACGTGGACCACCTCCACCTCCGCCGGATCCAGTTTCGGCTTTGGAGGAGCGACCAAGGGCTGAGAGAACCTCGCTTCAGTTTTAGGCTTGTCCGGCAAAAATACCTTGGGTGTGCTGATCACCGAGGACCAGCGGGCAAGCAACATGGAACCAGACCCTAACCCAAGATCCATCGGCTTGGACGTCAACTCCAGCGGAGCCATCCGTTCCGGCGCAACTCGGTCCGCCAGATTGCGGAGCAGCGAAGTCCACCATCCGTGACCCATCGTGTCAGAAATCAACTCGCCGACCTCTACCGGCCTGGACTCCAACTCAAGCGGCGGCAAATCTTCCGGCGAGATGACATCGCCCAAATTGCGGAATACCGTACGAAACCAGGGCACGCTAACGCGGTCGCTCTGCAACATGCCAACATCGACCGGACGCGAAGTGAGGTGCAACGGCGGCAACTTCTCCGGCGCGAACTTGTCCCGCACTTCACCCAGCAAATGTTTCCACAAAGGCTGGGTCCATGTGTCGGCGAGCAAAAGCTCGATTTGGGGCTCCGCCGGGCGCTCTTGCCCAGGCCCGGAATCAGTGGGATCGGTAAACATTGGCGTACAACTGAAAACTCAATTCTAGTGTAACCCAAGTCGGCAAACGGTTGTCTTACCAGTGGCCCCAGGTCCCATGTCCCACAAAATGAAGCGTCCTGATCGCGGCTTGACTCTAATTACAAAGTGACGCTACCTAGCAAACCGCCTAAAGACGCTCGCCCGACAAGCCAGAGATTGCGCACCGTTTTACCGATACTTGGGGAGTTGATCCGTCCCCGCCGAGGCCTGTTGGCGCTGGGGTTTCTGCTGATGTTGATCAACCGGGTTTCCGGCCTGGTGCTTCCCTACTCCACCAAGTATCTGATCGACACGGTCATGGTCAAGCACCATTTGCAACTCCTCAAACCGCTAGTTGGGGCGGTGCTGCTGGCAACCTTGATTCAGGGGATAACTTCGTTTGCACTGACGCAACTGCTGTCGAAAGCAGCGCAACGGCTGATCGCTGAACTTCGTTCCAAAGTGCAGACGCATATCGGAAGGCTTTCGGTCACTTTCCACGATTCCAACAAGAGCGGCGCGTTAGTGGCGCGCATCATGAGCGACGTTGAGGGCGTACGGAACCTGGTCGGCACCGGCCTGGTGGACCTAGTTGGGGGCTTGATCACGGCACTGATTGCACTGGTTGTGTTGTTCCGCATCAGCGCTTTAATGACCGCCCTCGCGTTCGGATTCCTGCTTGTGTTTGCTATTGCTTTGAAAAAGGCCTTCGGCACTATCCGTCCCATCTTCCGCGAGCGCGGCAAGATCAACGCTGAAGTCACCGGACGGTTAGCAGAATCGCTCGGCGGGGTCCGCGTCGTGAAGGGCTATCACGCCGAAGCACGCGAAGATAGCGTATTCGCCCGCGGAGTACAGCGGTTGCTCGATAATGTCCTGCGTACACTGACAGCCACTTCTGTGATGACGCTCTCTGCCAGCGTCCTGCTGGGAGTGGTCGGAGCAGTCATCATGTATGTGGGCGCGCACCAGGTCGCTGCCGGTTCGCTGACCATTGGTGGCTTCTTCACTTACACCCTATTCATGGGCTTTCTGATCGCCCCGATTATGCAGATCGTTCAAGTCGGCACGCAACTCACCGAGGCCTTGGCCGGGCTGGAACGCACCCAGGAGATTCTCGATGAGAGCCGCGAAGACCGTGATCCCAAGCGGACCCAGACACTCGGCAACATTCGCGGCGACATCGATTTCGAGAATGTCGGCTTCAGCTACGACGGCGCCAAGCTGGTTCTACAAAATGTATCTTTTCATGCTGCCCCCGGCACGGTAACGGCCCTGGTGGGATCGTCCGGGTCAGGCAAATCAACCACCATCGGCCTGATTGCCGCGTTTCACACTCCGACGGAGGGACGAATCTTGGTCGATGGTGTCGATTTGAGCACCGTCCGGTTGGATTCATACCGCACCCAACTGGGCGTGGTGCTTCAGGAATCGTTTTTGTTCGATGGGACCATTCGAGACAACGTGGTGTTTTCCCGGCCCGACGCCACTGAGGAAGACGTCATGTCAGCCTGCCGCATCGCGCGGGTGGACGAGTTCGCCGAACACTTTCCGGAGAAGTACAACACCGTGGTCGGCGAGCGCGGGGTTAAATTATCCGGAGGACAACGTCAGCGCATTTCCATCGCGCGCGCCATTCTGGCTGAACCGCGCATTCTCATTCTCGACGAAGCGACTTCCAGTCTTGATTCAGAATCCGAAGCCCTGATTCAGCAGGGCCTGTCCTACCTGATGCAGGGGCGGACCACATTCGTAATTGCACACCGGCTTTCGACCATACGCCGCGCGGATCAAATCCTGGTAATGGAGCAAGGGCAAATCATCGAGCGCGGACGCCACGAAGAACTCTACGCGTTACGCGGGCGCTACTATGACCTCTACACCAGGCAGCATGGAGTGGAAAGCAATTTGTTCCTGGCGCCGGGCGAAGGTGATGCTGCCAAAGTTCCCGTTGAAGAAGACAAAGCTGCCAACGGCGACGTCAACCTCGCCAGCGCTCTTCGTCTGGTGCGAGGACAATAAGCCACTAGCAACTATTTCTTTTCCGCCGGCTTCTCGTCCTTGTCAGCATCCTGGAGTGCTCCGGGCATCAGATGCAGCAGCGGCTTCGAACGCTGCTCATCCAGTTCAGGATGCGGCAACGGCTTCCGTGGCAGCATCTGGTCGCGCATGGCAGTGTTGTAGACGAAAATTGCTTCCACGGTGGCGGCCTGCGCCAGATCTCCGCTCTGCAACCGCTCGTAGGTATCCTGGTTCGAGTGGTGAGTCCGGGAACCGTAATCCAGCGGATCCTGTATGAACTGGAAGCCCGGAATACCAACGGCATCGAAAGACTCGTGATCAGTGCCGCCGGTGTGACGCAAGGTAATGGTCGAAACGCCAAGGTCCTTCAGCGGGTCTATCCATTGCGTAAAGATGGGCGCTATCGCTGCATTTTCCTCTAGATAGATTCCCCGGATTTTGCCGCTGCCATTATCCACATTGAAGTAGCCCGAAATGTTTTGCTGATCAGGCTTCAACTCCACCGGACCCGCGGGCTTTCGCATCCACTCCGGCTTCTTCATCTCTTCGGGTGTAGTGGACAGCGGTACGAACCCGAAATGCTGCTTCACATAGCCCTGCGATCCGTATAAGCCTTGCTCTTCCCCGGTCCACAATCCCACGCGGATAGTGCGGCGCGGCTTCACATGCAGCGCGTTCAGGATACGCATCACTTCCATAGCAACGACAGTACCGGCCCCGTTGTCGGTCGCGCCGGTGGCGGCGGCCCAGGAATCAAGATGGCCGCCCACCATCACCAGTTCATCTTTCAACTTGGGATCGGTGCCAGGAATCTCGGCAATGGTGTCGAAACCGTGCTCGTGATCGCCGAAGAACTTGGTGTCCACATTCATCTCGATATTCACCGGAACGTGGGCTTTCAGCAGGCGAAACACGCGGCCATAGCTTTCGACGGCCATCACCACTACTGGAAACGGTATGGCATGGTCGCGCTGGTAGCTGAACCCTCCCAGACTGCCATCATCGAAAATCGTGCCACCGGAACCACCACCGTCTCGGCCATCACGGCTGGGAAGAATCACCGCCAGGGCGTGTTCGGAAACCAGAAACGCCTTCGTCTTCTCGCGTAGTTCCGTTCTTTCCGCGTATGTTTTCATGTACTCTTCATAATCCCGTTCGGGAGCCACGGGGTGGTCGACGAGTTTGGCCAAGTCTTTGTCGTCATAGCGCTCAAACAGCGGCTTGTCGACCGGTTTGACCTCGCGCATTTCTCCGTAAAGAACGATCTTGCCCGCGACCTTGCCCTTGTACTTGTCAAGATCCTCAACTTTTTTCACTTCCATTGAGACTGCCTCGGCATTGATCGCGCCATTGCTGGACGGCGACCACGGAGCCGCCTGCGCGATAAACACAGCTGTATCTGGAGAACTCATCCGCACCCAGGTATTCAGCTGCTGCCAACCCATGCCGAATTCCCCCCAATCCTCCAGGTGAGCATTGGCGCAGCCCATGGCGGTGAACTGGTCACGTGTCCACTCGTTGGCGTGCTTCAGGTTGGGTGATCCGGTGAGGCGCGGGCCAATCCCATCCATAAGCGCAGATGCATACTCCATCACGTGGGAGTGCTTCAGCCCTTCCTCACGAATCTGCTGATACATGGAGTAATTTATATCTTCCTTTGCTGGTTGCGGCAGTTCATAGGAAGGCCGACTGGTTTCCGCAGAGCTCGTGTTGCTCTTTTTCTTGTCGGCTGCGGTGAGTGGCAGGGCGCAGACAATCAGTACAGCAATGGCGACGCTGACAAAGTTCTTGCTAAGCATGTTTTATTGGCCTCTCCGGGAACTAAGCAGGTTATCAGATGCTGATTCTGCTTTCCAAGGGAAACTGGACGCAGAGGCCATTTACATTGAATCGGCCAGCGAATCAAGCATCCGCAGGTTCGGCCGGAAGTGGAGCAATGGTGTGTAAACCGCACTCGGTTTTCGCGAACCCCGACCATCGTCCCGCACGCTCATTTTCACCTGGACTGACCGCCCGCGTGCAATGTGTGCAACCAATGCTCGGGTAATTCCGGTCGTGGAGTGGATTGTAGGGGACGTCGTGATCTCGAATGTACTGCCAGACGTCCTGCGAACTCCAATCCACGATGGGGTTGATCTTTACCAGCCCGAACTTTGCGTCCCACTCGATCTTGTGCGCGTTTGCGCGGAAAGCCGTCTGATCGCGGCGAATGCTGGTAATCCAGGCGTGCAACGCGGACAGTTTCCTGCGTAGTGGTTCGACCTTGCGCAGATTGCAGCACTCGTCGGGGTTGCGGGTCCACAAGCTGGCGCCGTGGACCCGCGCCTGCTCTTCGGGCGAGAGCAGCGAGTACACCTTCTCGATCTTGATGCCATAGCGCTCTTCGATCTGATCCATCAGATTGTAGGTTTCTGGGAAGAGGAACTCGGTATCGAGCGTGAACACCGCGAAGTCGCGGTGCACCCGCGAGGCCAGGTCGATGACCGCCATTCCTTCAACCCCAAACGCTGAAGAAATAGCCACATCACGGCCAAAGGTATCGAAGGCCCAGCGCAGCACTTCTTCGGCAGTCCAATGTTCGGCGGCGAGTTGCAGTTTACCGATGTCTTCTTTCATCTTGTTGCCCCAGCCTTCGCCGCAGCCTGCGAAACAGAAGCACTCATGAACTGGTTCCATGCAAAGTCAGTGATCGGGGTTAAATCAGGCCGTGCGAAGCGAACAACCTCTCCCACAATCAGTAACGAAGGAGCAGAGAACTTAGGAGCACGCCCGAGATTCGCCACTGTGGTCACTTGGACTTGCTGGCCCGCCGTAGTTGCTCGAGAAACGATGGCGCAGGGCATTTCATCTGCAAGCCCCGCTCGCTTGAGTCTTGATGCAATCTTCTCTAGCGCGTGCGGCATGTAAATCACCAACGTAGCTCCGCTGCTAACGAACTTCTGCCAATCAGCTTCTTGAATGGCCGCGGCATTCTGCCCGGCCAGAAACACTACTGCGTGCGAGAGTTGGCGATGGGTGAGTGGAATCCCTGCCGCGCCCGCTGCTCCGAAAGCTGCCGTAACACCCGGCACGATTTCATATTCGATGTTCGCTCGCCGCAGGGCTTCGATTTCTTCGCCAACGCGCCCAAAGATCAGCGGGTCGCCGCCTTTCAGACGCACGACCATCAGCCCCAAACCCGCGAGCGATGCCATCAGGAAATTGATCCCTTCCTGCGTGATCTTCTTCTGCGGTCCGCTGCGTTTGCCTACGTTGTGAACCTGCGCTGCCGCTGGCACCAGCTGGAGAATCTCCTGCGAGACCAGGTCGTCATGAAGAACCGCATCGGCGGACTGCAAGAGCCGCAGAGCTTTCAATGTCAGCAGATCGGGATCTCCCGGCCCTGCGCCTACCAGATAGACTTTGCCCTTCACGACGCTTTCTCCTTTGCTGCTAGTTCTAGTTCCGCATCGAAGGCCTCCCGGCTGGCGAGCGACTGCAATAACCAGCGCTTACGTTCCGAATCGAGGTTGCTGCCGAGCACGTCGCGCCGGGTCGCACCCAAGCGCGCGACCCACTCCCCGTAGCCTGGGCTGAATTGCCGCTCTAGTTGCTGTCTCAATTTCTGTGCGAGCGAAGGACTTTGGCCTGCGGTCGAGACAGCAATCTGCAGGTCGCCACGGTGCACGACTGCCGGATAGAAGAAGTCGCATTGTTCAGGAACATCTACTACGTTGCACAACACGCCACGCCGCTGCGCTTCACGAAACACTTCTTCATTGACCACGCGTGATGCAGTCGCGACCACCACCAGAAACATTCCGTCAAGATCTGTGGGGGAAAATGCGCGCTCTTCCAGAGTGATTTGGCCAACCCCTGCCCACTCCCGTACAGCGCTGGTTGATTGCAGCGCGACCACCCGTATGCGAGCTCCGGTGTCCAGCAGGCCGCGAATCTTTTGCTCACCAATCATCCCCGCGCCCACCACCAGGACTGGGCGGTCGTCCAACTTCACGAACATTGGAAACAATCGAGCCATTTTTCTCCTAACCCTCCAGCCCGTGAGGCACCGGCCCCGGAGGCGCGTCACGAAGCACCGCCGCCACCGATTCGCCCGCGAGGAACTCACGCAGCTCAGTTTCGCTGTGGCGTGCGAAGAACCGGCGGAGGGTTTCTCCCGACAGCCGGTCGGCCAAATATGCGCGCAGCAGGCGTTCAATCGCGTCTGGCACATCCCCTGCGATGCAGCGGTACCCGGTAAGCCTGGCAATGGCCTGATTCAATCCCACCGCGCCGCCCAGGCAGAAGTAGTAGGCATCGACCATGCGGCCATCGACTTTCAGCTTCTTGCCTTCGATCCCGATGTCGGCAATCCAGTGCTGCCCGCAACTGTTAGGGCAACCGGTGACGTGTAATTTCAAGTCCTGATCAAAGCCAGGAAGCCGGTCTTCAAGTTCTTGCACCAGCCAGCGGGAAAAACTCTTGGTTTCGGTGATCGCCAGCTTGCAAAACTCGCTGCCACTGCATGCAATCGCACCGCGCCAGAAAGGTGAAGCTCCGACAGGGAGGCCGGCACCTTCCAATTCCCTGGCCAGCGGCTCGCAATTTGCCTTCGGCACGTTCACGATCAGCAGGTTCTGCATGTTGGTGGTGCGAAGCTCGCCTCCGGCAAAACGGTCAGCCAAATCTGCAGCGGCGCGCATTTGCTCGGGATGAATCCGCCCTCGCAACACTGCCGCTCCAACGTAGAAATATCCGGACTGCTTCTGCGGACGGATCCCTATGTGGTCGCGATAAACATCGTCAGGAGCAACTTCCTCCACCGCTGGATCGAGACGGAACCCGATTCGCTTTTCCAATTCCCGTTGGAAGTCATCGGCGGTCCAGCCATGACGCAGGAAAAGAAACTTCAACCGCGCGCGCTCGCGGTGTTCTCGCAGTACGTCGCACTCGCGAAAGAGTTCGGCGATACCTTTGACCGCAGGCAAAACCTGTTCCCAACCCACGAAGGCGTTAAGCCGTGCGGCCAAATGTGGCTCGGCCGAGAGTCCGCCTCCAACTCGAAGCGAAAACCCGGTTTCCACGCTTCCACGCAAGGTGCGAGTTACGGCGGTGAGACCAACGTCGTTGATCTCGGGATAAGCGCACCACGCGCGGCAACCAGTAATTGCGATCTTGAACTTGCGCGGCAGATTGTAGAAATTCGAGTTACCGGCCAGCAACCGCGTAACTTCGAGGGCTAGAGGTGACGCGTCAACAATCTCATCCGCATCCACTCCGGCGACGGGGCAGCCGGTAATGTTCCGCGTCACGTCGCCGCACGCCCCCATGGTGTTCAGGCCGCATCGCCATAGAGTTTCCATCACTTCAGGCAGAGCTTCGATGGTGACCCAATGCAGTTGAATATTTTGTCGCACGGTGATGTCAGCAACACCTCGCGCGTACTTCCGTGTCAAATCGGCGATGATGCGCAATTGGTGCGATTGCAGCAACCCATTCGGCACGCGGATGCGGACCATGAAATAAGGCAGTGCCTTCCCCTCTCCGCCCTGGCCACCCACTACTCCGGCGCCGTCGCCCTGCGTGTACACCCCCCACCAGCGGAAGTAAGTGCCGATCCACTCCGGAGGAATTGCACTGAATCCCTCGCGGGCAAAGCGGCGGATTTCGTCCAGCCCGTCCCACGGGTTCTTCTCCCGCTTCAGGCGCTCGACACGCTGTGCTTTCGTCTCTTTGATCGCATCTGCCATAAAAAACCCACCGCCAGCATCTTCTCTGGCGGTGGGTAATGACTCCGAAACTAGAAAATAATAACTAGATCAGCGGCCTCCCCGTGCCAGAGCACACTCCCGCATAACAACAACAAAGGCAGGTGCTCCGGCGGTTCTGACCGTACAAAATCATTTCTTGACCTTCACTCAACCAGTGAAGACTCCTAACTATAACCCATCAGATGAAAAGCGGGGATTGCGGGTTCAACATTATTTTGGGCGACTCTCTTAGCGACAAGAAAACAAATCTGTAGGCCGGTGTTTTGTCAGGAACCCAACTTCAGCATAAGCCCGCGTAGCCGGCGATGCCTCTGCATCAGATGGAGATAGCGCATTTCGTTCGCCGCAGACTTGGCCCGGATGATCTGAACCAACGCCTGTTTCTCTTGCCGGCTCCATGATGACAGGTCGGGAGCGACCGAAAGAACCATAGCGAAGTTCTCGAAATTGGCTCGCCCCAACGGCTCCAAGAACGCCGACTGGACGCCGAGAACACGCGCCAGCCATTTCGACGAACTCTGGCGCATGTGCTCGCTGTTGCCGCCGAAATCCCTAGCCATGCACCGGTTCACTTTCATCGCGACCTTGCGAGTCGAGAAGCTATCCCACGCCCCAACTTCGCTCCCCGGCAATTCGTAGAAAACATGCCCCGCCGCCAGGCGTCGCAGCGTTCTCGGAGGAGTTCTGTACTTGGGATCACGCGCAATTCTCTCCTCCTCAAGTTCCACCAGCTTCAGCAAGTCTTTGCGCCCGGGACGGAAATCCAATTTCCGATAGAACCAGAAAGCGCCCGACTCAATGGCTTCTTCGTTGCCATCCCCAAGCTGGTAGGGATACATCGAAATACATTTCGCACCGGTAAGCGCGACCAGGCAGCGCAGCGTCTGGGCATACATCCACGCGACTTCACCGCCCCGAAATGTGTAGAAAACGTTGAAACCCAGCTCCATCCACTCACAGAGGCCCGTAGCCTCGAAGTAATTGACAGGCACTCCATTCTTGAGCGAGAACCCGGCCACGTAGGCCCGCAGAGGCAAACGCCGCGCCGGATATATGTTCCAGAGATAAATAGAAACGCCGCGGCCGACGTCGGCGCGCACCACTGACTGCGGATCTCCGAACGTCATTCCATAGAGTTCGCGATAACGTACCAACATGACCTCGCGGGCCATATTCACCATCGCCTCGCCATGTTTTGCAGACAGGCGGTGAAGAACCGGGGGCGCCTGAGCGAGTTCATCTGCCAGTGAGACTTCTGCGCGGGTAATCAGCGGCTCGCGATGAAAGAATATTCGCCGCACCGGCCGCCAGTTCCCAGTACGCGAGAGGCGCTGGTTGTTAAGGTGCCAGCGCACGGGAAGACGCAAAGAATCATAGAGCAACGCCTTCTCCATGTCGGATGCTGGCAGCTGTGCGAACTGCCGGACCATCCATTGCAGGTTTTTGGTCTTGTTCCCCGCAGCAGTTTGCAGCCAACGCTGCCAGGGAACGTCAGGCTCGATGTCGGCATCTTCTTCCAGCAAAGGAATCAGCCGTGGCCACGCGGCGCCCATCGCCCGTTCCTCTGAGTAGTCGTCCCAAACGATCTCCACATTGGGGACGCGGTCCACAAGCCAGCGCATTACATCGAAACTGAGCGTGTCCTGCATCACGGTGCCGGCGATGCCCGCGACTTCGAAGGGATCAAAGTCGTCCATGTTCGCTCCGAGCTTTTCAAGCTGCTCGATTCTTTTCGAAAAATCTCGCAGCAACCGTTCGCTCTGGCGGACTACTTCCGGTCCGTGAGGAAACGCGCGCAGAAACAGAAGCGCTTCATGAAAGCGAATCAGGGAAGCAGTATCGGAGAATTTCCGCTTACCCAACGCCGACAACAATTCCACGACGCGGGCAGCTTCCCCGCGTCCAAAGCAGCTGCGAGACTTTTCGAGTTGGTGCAACAGACGGTCCAGGGAGCTAGAGGCCATGAGATCCCGATAAGGCTACTCTATATCCCGCTTGACCGAAACTCGGTACCAACAAAATTCTAACGTCGAGAAACTTCAAGCTCTTTGCGATTCCACTTGCCTAGGTTCGCCGCGGCGTCGTATGTGGATTGGCAAAACTCGAGTAACGCAGCGGTGGGTGATTCGGCCTCGCGCACGTCCTCATACATCAAGATGAACTCACTGAGTTGCTTGTCGTAAGACGCAGCGGCCGGACCGACACGCGCCTGCTTGAATCCCTGCGGCTCAGGAGCTGCGTAGGAATAAAACGCTGCATCTTTGACTCCGACACTGCCCGGCCAAAAGCCTATACTGCTCACTTCGTGGGAATACGCTTCTCGCGTAACCATGTCGGCTCCGGGGCGTTCTGGAGCCCGTCGGCCGGAAAATCTTGTCACCGCAAGGTCGAAGCTTCCCCAAAAGAAGTGCACCGGGCTGCACTTGCCAATAAATCCCGACCTGAACTGGCTGAAAACAGCGTCCACCGATAACAAAATACGCCAGAATTTCTCAACTGCGGCGGGATCGTACGACGCATGCACACGATCCTGGTCGAATGCGATCGGATTGGGGATTTCGACTGGCATCCTCCATATCCTGACGTCAATCCCGGCGGATCGTAGCATCCCCATGAATTCCTGGTAGAAATCGGCTACCGAGCGTGGCCCTAGCGGGATTGTCTTTACCATTCCGTCATTGGTCTCGAGCACGAGCCGATGCTGTATGAAGTCAAACCAGATTTCGAATGCCCTTTGTCCATACGGGATGCGGGACGTAGTCAGGCCGCGCGCCGTTACATACAGCGGGACGTTCCACCAATGGTTCACGAGCGGCGTCAGCCGCAGGCGGACCTTGCCAACGATCTGGGTCCACATATGCAGTGTGGCGTAGGTGTCTTTCCATGAATCCAGCGGCAGCGTGGGCCAGCATTCCGTTAGATCGGCGAGGGCGGGCGGCATAGTGGACTCGATGGTTGAATGATTGGGGTGGGAGACGGGAATCGAACCCGCAACCGTCGGAGCCACAGTCCGATGCTCTACCAAGTTGAGCTACTCCCACCGCGTGGAGCGTTAATTATAGCAATTTGCGGAGGAAGCCGGGCGGCAGCGAAGGGCGGGTGCTGTTGTGATCTTTGACCTGGATTTCTTCGCGGATCTTTGCGAAACACTTTGCGTTCTTTGCGGTGAAAAGCTCCTAACCGCAAAGCGTGCGAAGGGATCGCTAAGAGAACAAAGGTGCGCTGAGCGAAGCTCAGCCGCGGCCGACGCCAACGTACTCGAAGCCCATAGCGCGGAGCCGGACGGAATCCAGCAGGTTCTTAGTATCGACAATCAAGGGACGCCGCAGCATATGTTTGATTCGACCGAAATCAAGACCGCGGAACTCCGGCCAGCCCGTGCCCACTACCAATGCGTCTACCCCTTCAGCCGCGGCATAGGGCGACTCGCAGTACTGTACCGTGCCATTCAGTTCCATGCGGGCATCGGGGATTGCAACCGGGTCATAAGCTCTTACCCGCGCTCCATTCGCAATCAAACTCTTTACCAGACGCATTGAGGATGATCCGGCAACAGAATTGGTATGAGGTTTGAAGGCCAGGCCAAGAATGCCTACGTCCTTGTTCTGCACCGACTGCACGCAGTGGGCGATCTTGTCGAGCACCTGCTCGGTAAGACAATGGTTCACCTCGCGAGCCGCGCTCAGGACTTTCAAGGACACTCCATTTTGCCTCGCCAGTTCAGCCAGCGAATCCATGTCCGATTCCGCGAATAGACCGCCCATGCCGGCGCCGGGTTGCAGGCAACGGGGCGCGATTCGTTTGTCCAAACCGAGAGCCAGCGACAGACTAACTGCATCTGCCTTCACTAGTTCGCACAGGCTGGCGACTTCGTTGATGAACGAAATCTTGGTGGCTACAAATGCCGTTGCCGCTTCCCGCACCAGTTCCGCGGTCTCATGATTGGTTACAATCACCGGAACTCCGCGCATCACCAGAGAATGAAAAATCTGCTTCAGGACCAGCACCGCTTCGTTCGATGACGTCCCCAAGATGATGCGGTCCGGCCAATTGAAGTCTTCCACCGCGCAGCCCGGAGTAAAGAACATAGGCTGCGAGACGATGGTCCCCCGGCACCCTGCCTCTTTGATGCGGCTCTCGATGGCGGAAGCGGCGCCCACTGCAACTGGCGTGACGATCGAAAGAATTGAGGGCTTGGAAGCAGCCCGCGCAATGCGCAGGGCCAGATCACTGAGATTGTGCGGCGCATCCTCGGCCAAAAAGATCACCTGGGCTTTACGAGCGAAGGATTCCACATCTGTGGAATAGGCCAGGCGCCCGCAGCGCACATTGCGTTTGATCACTTCGGCCAGGTTTTTTTCATGGAAAGGTACTGAGCCCTGGGCCATTTCCACCATGCGCGAACTGTCGGGATGGCAGCACAGAACCGGGGTGCCAAAGTCGGCCAAACACGCGGAAACTACCGTTCCCAGATAGCCGGCTCCATAAACCCCAATTTGCATAGTTTCTCCAGCGGCCTAACTTTTGTGGGGGACACGCGAAAGCCCTGCTTCCTTATTACGCTCGCGTCCCCAGCTTGGCAAAGTACGGAGGGGAACTATCCTTGAGACCAACGGCGCGCCGGGGACGGGAATTGGGACAATGCAGAGGGTGGCGGATGGTACTTTAGCGTCGGATGAGACTGCGACCCAGGGGAACTCCCGCCAGATCCTTCCAGCGATTCTGTTCCTGTTCGCACACAAATGTGAGTTCACGGATGGCGATACGGCGACTTCCCACATACTCCGCCCAGCGGTCGCGGGCGGTCAAGTACGCCTGCTCTGCCAGGGCTTCGCTGCTCAGCTTGGCGATGGTGAGGTGAGGCATATAGGGCCACTCCTCGATCGCGCTGAGAGCTTCTGTACTTAGCCGATCATGGAGGTCACGCATGTGAGCGGCTCCCTGTTCCACCCGAATGAATACGGTAGGCGTGACCGGGACAAAGGTTTCCGCTTCCCCAAGGACGACTTCAAAGGGTTCCACATTGCCGCAGACTTCTTCGAGTATCTCCAGCGCGGCGATTTCACTGCCCCGCAGGTGACGAGGCGGCAAGAGGGTGAGATGGGCTGGCAGATGGGGCAAGTCCGGATGCAGTTCCTGACGGAGGGTGGCGACGAAGTCTCCGACTGCCTCCCCGACATAAGCTACCAGGGCATAGCGGGGATTGTGCATGGCGGGGTTAGGCATGGTAACGAGAAATTATACCTCGCAAGGCAGGCGGCACCGGCAAAGGGCTCGGCTATAATCGAAGAGACCTTCACAGAGTCGGGGCGTAGCGCAGCCTGGTAGCGCACCTGCCTTGGGCGCAGGGGGTCCGCGGTTCAAATCCGCGCGCCCCGACCAATCATCATGCTTGACCCTCGTCAAGGGTGGGCGAAAAGCGCACGCGAGATCACCGATAGGCTCGCAGCTGACTGATCAACCGCTAGACCCTTCTGGGGGCGCATCGGCGTAGTCCGCGAGTGCGTTTTCCTGCAATGGATCCGAAACTGCGGATGCCGCTTGCCGGGAAAGCTCGACCAGAAACGTGGATCCGTTCTCACCAAGGGTACGGCCGAGACGTGAGGTGTGCGAAAAAGCTCGGCTAGGGAACCGATAAACCATAGGCTTTATTAAGCAGGATAGTCTGCCACTTCCGCACTGGTCACCCTATTCGAAGCAGCTTTCTGCACTAATCTCGTGCCCCCGAGTTGGACGAGCGGGAGTCCGAGATCCGGCAGGCGATGACAAAAGAAGATTTCGTGACTGTGAATTTCGGGACTGTTCTTCCCGCAGTAGTCAATTGAACGTCTCCAGTTTCCGGGTAGAATCGGCAATGGCACTGCTAGTTGTAGTTTTTTCATGCGAAATTCACATTCGCGTCGACTTTTCGTAACTATGTGCACGTTACGGTTATCGGTCGTAGTTTCCCGCCGGAGCCGAGCCTGGTCATTCACCCCTATGCGGCGAATTCAGGACCGTACTCGGCCGGCGACGCTGTGCAACCATACTTTTAATTCGACATCAGTATTGAGCTCCTCGAAGGGAGACTGGTGATGAGATCCGCAGTACAAGTTGCCAAGCTAGCTTAGTCTGCTGCTCCTGACGATCTGCTTATCTCCGTGATGGTGACCAGAACAGATCTAGGTTCTGATAACGGGAAAGAACATGGTTTCGCTACCGGTGGGAACTCAAATGAACATAGGCAGCCTCCCATGATTGGTTTCTCCTCGAACCACATTTACGCCTTGGGTGTTCAGCCTGCTCCAGTTTTCCAGGCTACTCCGATGCGCAATAGTAGTGGGTTGGGTCGCTTGAATTCTTCTGAAGTTCTTGCCAGACTCGGGCAGCAGCAACACACGAGGTCGGTTCGATGAAAATCAACTTGAAAACGAAAGCGTTCTGTTCATTCATTGCAACACCAAGCCGGCTCACAACCCGCTTGCTTCTAGCCGCGTTGTTCATGTTAGCGAGCGTGCTCCAATTACCAGCTCAGAATGTTGTACTAACCGGTGCGCTCAGCGGACGGATCACTGACCAGAGTGGAGCAGTGGTGCGGGGAGCGTTGGTGGTGGTGCGCAACCTCGCGACCGACGTGGACCAATCGGCCGGAACCAACCATGCGGGACTCTACCAGTTCCCAGCGCTCATGCCGGGAACTTATTCCATGGTGGCAAGTCTCAAAGGTTTTCGCGACGTTCAGGCGTTGGTGCGGGTACTGGTGGGAAATACTACGTTTCAGGACATCAAATTGCAGGTGGGAACCAGCCCGGATGCGGTCAAAGTAATGGGAACAGCGCCGCTGCTGCGACCCGCGGAATCCTCCGCCAGCACAGTTTTGGAACAGTCGTTTATTGAGGAATTGCCGCTCAACGGTCGTCGCTACACGGATTTTACGGTGCTTACACCGAATACCAGCTACGACGGCGACACGGGTCTAGTGAGCATTGCCGGACAACAAGGCGGAGAGGACTCGGGTTACGCCAATGGAAACGGCACAAATGCTTTCACCGTTGACGGAAGCAACGCTACCAGCAACTACTTCGCCGACATTATCGGCCGTTACCGTATCCCGTACCTCTATGGCGAGGACGCGATTCAGGAATTTCAAGTCTCGGTGAGTCCATATTCAGCTGTCTATGGGGGTGGAGCTGGCTTCGTCAATGCCGTGACCCGGTCGGGAAGCAATACGTTCCACGGTAGCGCGTTCTACTACAACAGGAACTCGGCGACAGGAGCCAACGACGCTCTGGACAAAGCCAGCGGCTTCCCGAAGCCCGAGGACGCTTTGCAGCAATTCGGCGCCGGGGTGGGCGGTCCAATCGTGCGTGATCGTTTATGGTTCTTCGTGGATTATGAACAGCAACTGCGAAATAATCCGATCTCCGTTATCAACCCAGCATTGGCGACAACCCCAGCGAATCTAGCTTCTTTTTTGACTGCTAATTTTGGGATTCCAGCGGGAACTACGCTGCCCGCGCCGAACGGGCCATTGCCTTTGCCGGGCGGCGACATCGCACCTGATCCGACCAATCCGGTGTATCTCCAGCAGGTGTCGAACACGATAAACGCACTCAACTCCAATCTCGGCAGCAAACCAAGAAAGCGCAACGATTGGGTGATTACACCCCGGCTGGACTACCAGGCCACTCCTCGTGACGGCCTGTTTCTCAGCATCAATCTGAATCGGTTCAACTCGCCTGGAGGCGTCATCACCGATCCTACGGTGGGAAACTATGGTACGCAGACGCTGGCGAACGCCTACGTACATACCTTCGAGGCCAGCCTAGGATGGACGCACACGTTCTCCTCAAGGCTACTGAACGAATTTCACGTCAGCACTTCGCAAGACAACGAGATCTCGACCCCGACCGGGTTGGCTCCAAACACTCCTACCTTAATTCTGGATAGCCCGGCCGCTTTCATTCTAGGCAATGCTCCTTTCTCCGTGGGGAGAGTTTTTGAAAGGCAATGGTCTCTCTCCGACCGAGTCGACTATGTGATTGGCAAGCACACCTTGCAATTTGGTTTCGATATGAGCCGCGCCTGGGATTCGGACAATAACGATGGCGGTGCGGACCCGAACGAGGCCGTCGACTTCGGATCGTTCCTCGGCAGCTATGAATTTTCGAACCTTGAAGCTTTTGCGCTCGGGCAATACAACGTCTTCAGTCAGTCTTCGGGAAACCCGACGTTTTCTTTTTCCGTGCCTTATTACGGGTTTTACGTGCAGGATACCTATCGCGTTTTGCCGAACTTGACGGTTGAAATGGGCTTGCGCGAGGACTTCCAGGTGTACCCGCAGCCGGCGAAAAATCCGGCCTTTCCGCTCACTGGACAGTATCCCAACCAGTTTAAGCGTCTGGGTCCACGGTTGGGATTTGCCTGGCAGCCCGCGCCGAAGACGGTGGTACGCGGGGGCTTCGGGGATTTCTATACCAACATGAACGGACTGAACTACCGCAATGCGGTGGTCTCGAACGGGCTGGCGTCACAGCAGTCCTCGGTAAGTGTCGGCTACACCGGCGGACCGCCGAACCAGCAATTGCCAACGTTTCCTAACATCCTACCGAGTAACTCTCCTCTGTTCACGGCCTCTCCTGACATTTCTCTGGTTTCGCCGCAGTTTCGGGTGCCCTATATATTGCAGGCGAGTTTGCAGATTGAGCGCGAGATTTCCCGGGACACAACAGTCAGTATCGGCACCATGTGGAACCACGGCGTGCATCTGCTTTCGGGCAGCGCTTACGACGCGAACTTGAATCCGTTGCAAGGCACCACAACCTACATCGTCTGCCCGCCCAGTGCAACCACCGCGCCCTGCACGGGGCCAACTGTAACCTTGCCGAATATGGACAATGGCCTGTTGACCGAAGGCCGCATCAACCCCAACCTAGGCCAGATCAACGAACTAATCAGTCCCGCGCAAAATTTCTACAACTCCTTCTTCGTGCAAGTGCAGCGCCGCATGTCACATGGCCTTTCCATGCAATTTTCTTACACTTTCGCCAAGAGCATCATGCTGGATGGGATGGACTTTAACAATCAGTTCGACCTCAGCAATACCCACGCTCCGTCGCTCTTGGACCAGCGGCATCGCATTAGCGTTGCCGGTGTCTATCAGCCGGGGCTGGACAAGCTGACCAATTCTGACACTGGCCGCGCTCTACTCTCGGGCTGGACTCTGAGCAGTGTCATGGACTTCTCAGCCGGGCGGCCGTATGCGGGGTTGTTGAGTCCTGCCTGCACCAGTTCGTCCCTCTCATTTACCAATTGCAACGGAGCCAATGACAACCTGAACGACAGCGCCTTTAACCAGGACACTGCGAACACCGCGGGGGGCATTAACGGCGCCGGACCCACGCCCGGGATCGGCCTGAATTCTTTCTACGGCCCGTGGTTGGAGCGAATCGACCTTGGACTTTCTCGCAGTATTCCGATCAAGGAAAGCATGCAATTACAGTTTCAAGTGCAGGCATTCAATTTGTTCAACCATGCCAATTACTACGTACAGAATGGCAACGGAATCAACCAACTGCAGTACAACCCAATCGGCGCGAATTGCGGTGATGGGACAACGTTGAAGCAGACCTGCTATCTGGTGCCAAACTCGGGCCCGGGCAATTTCGGAGCCCTGCAAGAGATTAGCCCCAACGGCCTCCCACGCGTGTTGCAGTTCTCGGCTCGGTTCACTTTCTAGGTTGGCAAGTCATGAGAATTCTGGTCATCGAAGATGAAGCCAAGACCGCCAAGTTCCTGAAGAAAGGACTCGGGGAGGCAGGTTTCGTCGTCGATCTCGCCGGAGATGGCTTGGACGGGTTGCACCTTGCGCAGGAATTGCAATTCGATCTCGTCATTCTCGACGTGATGCTCCCAACCCTGGATGGTTGGCAGGTTCTCACTCGCCTGCGCCAGGAAGGCCGGCGCGCTCTCGTGCTTTTTCTGACTGCTCGCGACGCTGTACACGAGCGGGTACGAGGGTTCGAACTGGGAGCGGACGACTACCTGGTAAAGCCGTTCGCCTTTTCCGAATTGCTGGCACGTGTGCGATCGCTACTGCGCCGCGGACCTCCGCGTACACAAGAGACCCTTCGCTTGGCCGATCTTGAAATCGATATATTGCGCCAGCGCGCTACCCGCGCTGGTCAGCGGTTGGATCTGACTTCGAAAGAGTTCCTTCTTTTATCCCTGCTGGCGCGGCGGGCCGGAGAAGTCCTGTCGCGAACCCAGATCGCTGAAGCAGTCTGGGACATGAACTTCGACAGCGACACCAATGTCGTGGACGTTAATGTGCGAAGACTGCGCAGCAAGGTGGACGATCCTTTCTCGCTCAAATTGATCCACACCGTTCGGGGATCTGGCTATGTCCTGGAATCCGCCCAGTAGCCTCGCGCCGCTCTCACGCTTGTGGAGAACTTTGTCCTTCAGGTTGGCGGCCGGCTATGCGCTTGCAGGCTTGTTTCTAGTGTTCTTTGCCACCGCCAGTCTTTATTGGGTGCTGGTAAGCGAACTGGAGAAAAGTACAGATTTGTTCCTCGCCGACAAGGTGCACGTGCTGCGCACCATGTTGCGGGAGAGACCCGACGACTGGGACGCGCTGCGGGAAGAAGTTGAGCTGGAATCGGCCGCGCGACGTTACGAGCAGTTCTATATTCGCCTTCTGGATGAACGAAACACACTATTAATGACGCCGGGCATGGCGGATCAATTGGACCTCATGCGATTAGCCAGTCAAACTCAAAGCCGCCCGGATCGCACTATCCCGCTAAGAGGCAGGGATGGCCGAGCCTTTCGCGTCATCAGTACATCCGCGCCCGTCGGCTACCTGGGAACTCAAACCGACACCATTCAGATTGCCATTGATGTCTCGCAAAAAGAGGAGTTCCTGGCCAGATATCGGTTTTGGTTCTGGACCATTCTGCTGGCGACCTACGCCATTTTTCCATTGGTCGGTTACAAGATTGCACGCCACGGTATTCGCCCAGTGGAGGAAATGGCAACCACCGCGCGCCACATCAGTTCGACGAACCTAAAGGAGCGTATTCGTCCAGAAGGATATCCCTTCGAGTTGGCATCCCTGGCCAGTACCTTCAACCAAATGCTGGACGGCCTGGAAGAATCCTTTGAGCGCATTTCGAGATTCTCGGCGGACATTGCGCACGACCTGCGCACGCCGGTAAATAATATCCGCGGCGAGGCAGAAGTGTCCTTGGCCCGCGCGCGAAGCGCTGACGAATATCGCGATGTGATCGAGTCCTGTCTCGAAGAAGCCGTGCGACTCTCGGATCTCATCGGCGACCTCCTATTTCTGGCGCGTGCAGAGAGCCCGTTAACCCATTTGCGCCGGGAGCGGGTGGATGTGGGCGAATTGCTGAGCGGAGTGCGTGAATATTACGAAGCCTCGGCGGCGGACAACGGAGTCGCGCTCACCACTACCGTGGCCGACGAACCAGTCATTGCCGAACTGGACCGTACTCTCTTGCAGAGAGCAGTGGGTAACCTGGTCTCGAATGCCTTGGCCCACACCCCACCGGGCGGAGCCGTCGTGTTAGGGACGGGACTTGGCCGTTCGAACAAGGATTTTTCGAACACCGACTCTTCGAACAAGGATTTCTCCACCATTCGCATCGAGGTCTCCGATACCGGGGTCGGCATTCCGGCGGAAGCCCTGCCCAGGGTTTTTGATCGCTTCTTCCGGGTGGACTCGTCGCGTTCCCAGGCTTCGGGTGGTACTGGCCTGGGGCTGGCGATTGTCCAGAGCATTGTGGAGCTTCACGGCGGCAATGCTGAGATCACCAGCCAACCGGGACAGGGCACCCGGGTCACACTCCACGTGCCGCTTTCCCATGCGGGATGACAATAAATAAAGGATCACACCATGACCCAATCTCCAAACCCAGCCGCGACGGAGCAGGTCGAGGATCTGCTTGTGTCGGCCGCCACGTTACTCAGGGCTGGGCGACCAGCCGATGCCATCGCACCATTGCGCGATGCAGCGCTGCTGCAGCCGTCCAATTCCATTATTCAGCACGACCTCGGCCTCGCTTGCCTCGAAATCGGCCGCGTAACGGATGCTATCGCGGCATTGCAGCGGGCCGTCGCCAGCAACCCGCGCTATGGCGATGCATATTTCCGCTTGGGAATCGCCTGGGAGAAGCTGGGCAACATACGCGGGGCACTCGCGGCGTACGACCGCGCCACCAGGCTGCTCCCATCCCTGACTGAGGCGTGGTTCCGCGCCGGCGCCCTGCTCTACACACTGGGCCATCGAGAGGCGGCGATCGGCTGTTTCCGGCGTGCGGCGGTGACGGGAGCTAAGACCAGCTTCGGCCGCATTGGTAAGGCGCGGGCGCTGGTGATTGAGGATCGCAATCAGGAAGCCGAACAGGTATTGCGAGAGACGCTGGTAGCTGACCCGAGTAACGCCATGGCTTTTGATTTGCTGGGCAATGTGCTCTCCGAGTTGGGGCGTTTCGATGAGGCCCGTGCGTGCTTCGAACGCACAATCGCGATTGCGCCGATGCTGGCGGGAACCTACTACGATCTGGTGCGATGTCGCCCAGTCACGAGCGGTGACGACGGTCTGCTTCAATCGATGCAAACGGCCCTGGCCACGCCGGGACTCGAAGCGGGGCAACGCCAGCGGCTTCACCTCGCGATTGGCAAGGCGGCAGAGGACCTTGGCGACTACGGCTTGGCCATGACGCATTTTGACGCCGCAGACGCGGTGCGCCGCGGCTCTGCGTCATTCGACTGGGCCGCGTTCTCCATCGAGGTAGACCAGTTGATCGCCCGCTGCACGCCCGAATTCATCGCGCGGGCGTCCGAACTCGGCAGCGACGATGCGACACCGGTGCTGATCATCGGCATGCCGAGGTCCGGCACAACTCTGGTCGAGCAGATCGTCTCCATGCATCCCGAGGTTGGGGCCGGTGGCGAGTTGAATTTCTGGAATGAGCGCGGGGCGGCGTGGTACGGCTCCTCGGTCGGCGACGAGAAGCAATTCCTTGCCAAGGCGGCGACCGACTATCTCGGCGTGCTGCGCGCGATCGCGCCGACGGCGGCACGAGTGACCGACAAGATGCCGTTCAACTTCCTGTGGGCCGGGCTGATCCACGTGGCATTCCCGTGCACAATCATCATCCATTGCCGCCGCGCCGCTGTCGACACGGCGTTGTCGATCCATCAAACTCATTTCCATCCCGTCCTGGCGTTTCCAACCGGCGGCGCCGAACTGGTCGCGTATTTCCACAGCTACCAGCGGCTCATCGACCATTGGCGGAGGGTGCTGCCGTCGGATCGCTTCATCGAAGTCGATTACGAGGAACTGACCCGCGCGCCCGAACCAGCGATTCGGCGGATCATCGCGGCCTGCGGCCTGGCGTGGAACGATGCATGTCTGCGCCCCGAATCCAATCCGCGGGCGGTGAAGACTCCCAGCAAGTGGCAGACGCGACAACCGATCTATCGCACTTCCGTCGCGCGCTGGAGGCGTTACGAACCCTGGCTAGGGGCATTGCGGCTGCTGGTTGAGGATGAGAAGGAAGGGGGCGCGGGGAGCACGTGAGCGTGATTGGGCTGGAGCGGCTGCCTCGTCGGACTGAGTCGAACAAGTGGCGAGTCCATCGATCCTCCGAGCCCCGTAGGCTGCTCTCTGTCAACCCTGCAAATCTGAATCGCTGATCTCATCGAATACAGCGTTTGTCCCACGGTCTGCGAGGGGCCCCATTCTTCGGCGCTCGGCGTCTAGGTGGTCGCGAACCTTCCGCGCTATCACTCTCTCAGGTAGGCCCGCGAGCGATAGCCTAATCTGCTTAGCCTGTTCCAACAACTCCGGCGTAAGGAAGGCGACAAGCCGTGGCTCGATCGCGAGTGGCAATCCTTGGATCTCATTCTTAGGCACTCTGCCACGAACGGGCCCTAGGGAAAGATATTGCGACAGAAAGTCAATGCTTAACACTGGGGATGTCGGCGGCTGAATCCCCCAGTCCTTTAAAGCGTCCCCCACTTTGAGGGCAGACCGGTCGAAGGTGAGCCACCAGCACTTAAAGCCCAGTGGCGAGGCCGTTTCGGTCGTCCGCCTCTGCAGTACCCCGAGGTAGCTTTCAGTGTCGTGCTTTGCGAGCCTCAGAACCGTCAGGGGATCGAGTTCGCGGCAACGCTCAGACTCCGCGCCGCGACGCCGCCTTCTTTGGTGAAACTCCAGCCAGATACTATCCAAAGCATTCCGAAGCTGCGGCTCAGCTTCATCCACTTCCTTGGTGAGGTCGCGCGTCCTGACCCCGAATCGCTCCTCGATGAAGGCGGCGAGATCGTCGACGGGTCTGGACTCTCCCATGAGCGTCTCCACCCACGGCGAGAAGGCATTTGGGTCCTTGCCACATCTCACGTACGCCTCGAAGATGAAGGGGATACCACCTTCCCATATAGCAGCAGGCAGACGGGTGTAGGTCACCGCGCGGTGTATGTGGGATGCGAGCTCTTCGAGAACGCCATTCGTGGTGTAGAGGTCGATTCCGGCCTCCCGGGTCATGGCTAAGATGCGCTGAATCCGCCCCTGATTCGCGTCAAGCAATTCCTCAGCAAGCATTGGAAGGATTATCGTTGTATCAAGCCATATCTCCCCGTGGGAGAAAATCTTTTGCACCGCCGACTGCACGTCCGGCGTAGATCTTAGGAAGGCCATTAGCGTGTAAGCGTCTGCTAGCCCTTTGAGGTATCGATACACAGGGGTAGCTGTGTCGTTGAGAACCCGAGAGATGCTCGCGTGTAGCACCCCGGGGTTGCCTTCGTGTGACCCCTTCTTCGCTGGAAATGCGTTCAGGTCTTGGAGAATTAGTTCCTGAAGGTGATCCAATGCGAACGAGGAAACTCGTCCATTGAGGACGGCACTGGCAAAGGCCTCAGCCCGAGCATACAGGCAACGTCCTAATATCCGCCTAGCCCGGGTGGCAATGGATTCAACATCCTTAGCGCCCGCAGCCGGGAACAGTTCTGCTCGGACCGCAATTCCAATTTGCTCATCAAGAGCGCCCTCGTCAAGCTCGCAAGTCGCCAATTGCTCTCGGACCTTCGTTGATTCTTCGAAAGACAAGCAGACCGTGTCGTCCTTTTTGTGAATCCGGACAACTTGTCTCTGGGTCAAGCGAGCCAGCGCGGCCGAGGTAAGCTCATCGACCCTAGGCTCGGACAGCCCGGGGAGAAGGCCCCTCGCGAGAATCATCAGATCAGTCCTGCCAATCCTATTGTTCGCGTCGGTGTGCGCCAAAATTGACCTCACGACCGCCTCGAATGACAGCTTCGTAAGTCCCTTCTCGCCAGTGTCGTCCTCTAGCTGCAACATGAGGAAAAGATGTGCGGCGCGGGTTTCCGAGGAGGTGAGAGGTGAAACACGACTCTGCTGCACCCCCTTCGAGGCAAGGTACGGGTCGACAATATCAGCGGCAAGCCTCTCCGAGGACGTCTCGGTGATGTGGCTGCTGGAATCGCGCATCGTGAAATATTGTTTATCTCTGATTTCTAAGTGAAGGCGGTGGAGCTTTCGGAGTTCTTGCTTGAGCGAGTCTGCCTCGGCTCCGATCCTTTTTGGGCTTGCGTAGACGAGCACCTGAGCACTCGGATGCGTCTCGTTCAGGCGCTTCGCGGTATCCCTAATTTTTTGCGCCCAGTCCGGAGTCACTGAATACTGGAAAAACTGAGTTGGATCGTCGGCTATCGAGAAAACTTCTGCATCGCGACCCCCATCGCCCGAAGCGGCAGACATATCAAGTAAACCCGGAAATTCGTTTACAAGGAACGAGGACGCGAACTGTTCGAACCTCCGCCAATCGGTGGGCTTCAGGAGGTCGAGGGCGAGCTCAAGACGGGCTGTCATTCAGCATAAGTGTACTCACCCCGCCTAGGCCTGAACAAGTACATCCCCAGTCTCATCACTTGCTAAGCCGAAGCAAAACCGGTGAATCGCAAAATTTCCTATTCCCTGACCCGCAGCCAATTCTGCACTCGCAACCCTTCGACCCGTGAGAATTCTCTTTCGTTGTCAGTGACAATCACGCAGCCAAGAGCCAGAGCCTGAGCTGCAATGAGCAGGTCATTGCCGCCGATTGGCGTGCCTCGCTTCTCCAGACGAGAACGCAGCGATCCGTAGCTCGCGTCCGCTGGAGCCTCGAAGGGCAAGACTTCCAGCACTCCAAGCACCGCATCTAACTGGTATGAGAGCCGTGGCGAGCCTTTCTTGTCGGCACCATAACGCAATTCCGCAGCGACGATGATGCTGGTACAGACGTGCTTTTCGCCGACCGCACGAACATGCCTTGCCACTTTTCCCTGCGGATTGCGGACGAGATCGGAAACGATGTTGGTATCCAAAAGGTAGCGCATCAAAGTTCGACCGCATCAGGGGGAACATCCAAGATGGGGGGGAAATCCTCCGGCAGCGGCGCAAGCTTCGCCAACAGAGCGAGTAGAGATTTCGTGGGAAGGGGCTCGATGACGAGCCGCTCGCCTTCCTTTCGCATGATGGCCTCCTCACCCGGAAATTCGAACTCACGGGGAATTCGCACGGCCTTATTCCGTCCATTCTTAAAGACTTTGACGTGGCGCTCGGGGCTGGTTTTGGCGGGCTTCGCAGGCATATGTCAAGCATATGCCAACTGAGGTCATTTGTCAACCTCCAGAGAAACCAGGTCGCGGGCTGACATACTATCCGCACGTCCGACCTCTAAAGACCAAGATTACAAAAATGTAATCTCGGCGTAATGCTCGCGTCTCTTTCTCGAATCTAGACTGGTCGCCTCAGTCCACTAAGTGCTAGGCCAAGCTCTGTTGGAGATTGAGAAAGAAAGTGAGCACCGCTACGAAGTCCCTTCTGCGAGCCCCGCGTGATCAAAAAAATCAAAAGAGGAGAACGGTACATGTCTCGAAAAACATCGAAGTTTCGAAAAATGTTTCGAATTAAGTCTCGAAATAAATCGAAAATCAACCCACTACGTCCGCTCGCCGGCCTATTGGCGATGGGGCTGGGCCTTCCTGGGGTCGCGGCTGCGCAGGGCAACCAGTACTATCCACAATACTCCACCGGCCCGCAAACGAACGGCACGTGGGTCGTCAGCGATGGCCAGATCATCAACCCAGCCGGCACTCAAGTCAACCTCGGCATTCGGGTCCGCGCGAAGGCCATCGCGCTCAACCCCAATCTCAGCACTCACACCGCCGCAGTCCTCACTCTGGGCACGTCGACCAGCGATGGCAACGGAGCCGTCGAGGTGTTCGACACCAAGACCGGGGTTGTCGTGCAGAACTACATCCCGTTCGGAATAGATTCGAGTGGCAGCTATAGCGGCATAGCCTATTCGGCAGACGGCAAGCACCTGGTGTTCAGCCAGGACAGCAGCTACGTCACCATCGCCAACGTCAATGCGCAGGGCTTATTGGGAGACGACGCCCAGATCAGCGTTCCGCCGAACAATTCCTTCATCACCTGCTTTCCGAACAGCCCGCCGGGCGCTTATGCCGTACCCTGTGGCACGTTCTACACTCCGAGCACTTCTTATCCCGGTGGCGTCGCGATCTCACAGGATGGCAGCAGCGCCTACGCCCTGCTAAACCAGAACGATACGCTCGCCCAGATCAACCTGACCACGAACCAGCAGGGTACGCAGATCCGTGTCGGCAATGCGCCGCACAGCATCGTGATCAACAGCGCCGGCACGACCGCCTACGTCAGCAACGAGGGTGGCCGGGCGGCTACGGAGGCGGACTTCCAGATCTGGTCTGCCGGCACTGAAATCGTCGCCGACGCGGTGGTTGGCGCCGCGATTACCGGTACTGTTTCAGTGGTTGATCTGCCCTCAATGACGGTTACGGCTAACATTTCGACCGGCCTGCACCCGACCGGGATGGCGTTCTACGGACAGTACCTGTTGGTTGCCAACACCTATGGCGACACCATCTCGGTGATCGACACAACTACCAACTTAGTGGTGCGGACGATCAGCCTTGGGCTGCCGATCCGAGTACCCGGCGCAGGCCAAGCAGCCTATGGCGCCGCGCCGAACTCCATAGCCGTAAATGCCAACAAAGGCATTGCCTATGTTGCCCTTTACAATGCCAACTCGATCGCAGTCGTCAATCTCACGAACGGCGCGAACGAGCCCGTAATGGGCTTGATCCCGGTAGCCTATGCGCCGAGTTCGGTCGTGCTCGACGCTGCCCAAAACGCGCTCATCGTTGCCAATGACAAGGGCATCGGCACGCGTGATTCGTTCGAGTGCGACTACAACGTCTGCGACTACAATACCCACCAGGACAATGGCACCGTTAGCATCGTCCCCGTGCCGAATAACGAGACCTTGCAGGCTATGACCAAGCAGGTTTTCGAGTACAACCACTGGGATCTGATCAACAATATCCAGTCAGCCTCCGGCGGCAATCCTAAGACCAAACCGGTCGCAATCCCAGCCAAGATCGGCGATCCCTCGCTGATCAAGCACGTGTTCATGATCATCCGTGAAAACCGCACCTATGATCAGATACTGGGCGACGTGGCCGCGGGCAATGGCGACGCCTCCCTGGCAGTGTTCGGCTTCAACCCCCCGAATTCTCTGGACACCCCGAACGTACACAACCTAGTGACGCGCTTCCCTCTCTTGGACAATTTCTACGATCCCAGCCGCCAGTCGGCTGACGGTCACCAGTGGATCCAGGAGGGCATGGCGCCCTACGCTGACGACATCCAGTCGCCTGACTGGGTCCGCAGCTATCCAGGCGGGAACGCCGGCGATGCGCTCGCCTATCAGAACAAGGGCTTTCTGTTCTCGGAAGCGGCGGCCGCCGGTTTGCCGGTGAAGATCTACGGCGAATACGTCGAGAACGATACGTTCCTACAGCCGAACGGGTCGACCCAGGAGCCGACTTGGAGTCAATTTTACGCCGACTCGCAATGCTTCGAGGGAGGGCCTAATTGCGGATCGCCTGGAACCCAGGGCGAGACGACCCTCTACTTTCAGAACACGGTCCAGGCAGAGTCCTCTCTCCCGGCCGTGTATAACCACCTCATCAAGAACTTCCCGCAGTTCGATCTGAACATCCCCGACCAGTTCCGCGTCGATCTGTGGGTGCAGGACTTCAATAATGACGTCACGGGCGGTACGGTGCCCGCGTTGAGCATCCTGTGGATAATGTGCGACCACACGGGCGGCCCGCCGACCGTGGACGCCGAACAGGCCGATAACGACTTGGCTGTGGGGCGCATTATCGACTACATCACCCATAGCAACGTGTGGTCCACGTCGGCGATCTTTATTGAGGAGGACGACGCGCAGAACGGCGTCGACCACGTCGACGGTCATCGCAGTCCAGGCTATATCATCAGCCCATACGCCGTGCAGAATGGACCCACCGACCACACTTACTACACGCAGGTCAACATGACTCGGACGATCGAGCAAATCCTCGGTCTGCCGCCCATGAACCAGTTCGACCTCGTAGCGTCGCCGATGAGGCCGGATTTCATCAACAACCCGCCCCAGGATAACTTCCAGCCCTGGACGCACGTGGCGAACCAGGTTCCCCTGAACCAGGGCGTTGATGCAAACTCAGCCCCCGTACCAAACAGCCCGAAGGCTAAGGCCCTGAGGGCGGCTTGGCTCCAGAAGAAGGCGCAGATCTTCGCCGGCAAACTGACCAAACCAGACTCCGAAGATCCGGACACCGTGAACCATTTGAACTGGTACATGGCCACCGGGTTTGTGCGGCCGTATCCCGGCGAGAGCCGGGTTCGTCCCCCGAGCGACTTCAACAGACCGGCACCTACCAAGGTTGACGACGACGACTAAAACGTTATGACTGTAACGCCCTCTCCCCGATGACGGGGAGAGGTTTTTTTATTCACAGCTCCAAACGCAAATCGCTACCCTTCCTTGTGACCCTACTGCTTGTCGTAGGTCGATGATCCACTCTGCTTCATGCCCATGGCATCCGTTCCACTGGTGGTGACGGTGCGGCTTTTACCGTCGGCTGAGACAGTAATACGGCCGCTCATAGTAGCTTTGCCGTCCTTCTTGACGGCAAACGCAAGAGTGTGAGCATTGATCCGTTTATAGGACCGCATGTCGGACGTCGGATCGCCGGTCACGGCGTAGTCTTTGCCGTCAAACTTGCCCGTCCATTCGTTATGCGTGGGCTTGCCGGAACCATCAACACCGTCAATGGTAACTTTCACGCTGTCCCCAGCGGCCTCGTAAGTGACAGTGTTATTCTTCGTAGCCCCGGCCACCAGCTTGGACTTGCCTTCATTCAGCTTCCAGGTACCCATATTCGCATCGTCAGCGGCAAAACATACTGCGGCGGCAGCAAATAGCGCCGCCAGAGTCAACAAGATGGTTCTTGTTCTCATGGGAGCTCCTCTTAGTTTTCTATTTGATTTGGAAAGCGGCGTAAGTATACGCCTTCCGAGGATCGTCGGGTCGTCTCGCGTTTCAGACTCCTGTCAGGGGTTCCCGATATGACCTTCTACCTGATCAACCGTAGGACAAATTCGACCACTGCTCCGTAAATTTTGCATCTCACTGGGGCATGGTTCTTGGCATATGCCCAGAGACAAGGCAACAGGAGCTGGCATATCGAATGCAAGAGGCTGGGCAGGGGTTGAAGTGCTTAACGGAAAGTCACTTCTAAGGCTTGGGTTGGCAGGCTTGCTGCCCTGCGCGATTGCAGGCTCACAAGAACTACCGAAGACGAATGCCACTCTGAATCCGCAGCTCCCCACTATTGTTGAGCAAATGCAGAAAGCTCAATCAGATGCCAGACCTACCGCTTCCTATCAGATAATTCGAGAGTATCGCCTGTTCGCCGACAAGAGCCCAAACCCCAGTTCCGAGGTATGGGCCGAGGTCGATTATCTGCCCCCGAATCACAAGACCTACGCGATCCAAAAACGGGTGGGAAGCGGCCGGGGTGAGGATGTGGTACAGCGAATACTGGAACGCGAATCCCATATGGCGGAAGGATCGTCCGGGGCCACGGTCGACGACAACAATTATTCTTTCGGCTATTTGGGGGAAGCTACGCTCGACGGCAGCCCTTGCTATGTGTTGAGTTTGAATCCAAAACGCAACGAGGTTCAGCTTGTCCGTGGAAAAGCCTGGGTCGATCAACACTCGTTCCGGATTCGCCGCATTGAAGGTCGAATGGCGAAAAATCCATCCTGGCTGCTCAAGAAGGTTGACCTCAAGCTTGATTTTGCCGATATCGAAGGCACGTGGCTTCAGACAACCATGGAAGCTGTTGCCGACGTACGCCTCATCGGCAACCAGACCTTGAAGTCGGAGACTGTTGACGTCCGCGTCGGTAATCTGATCACACAGAAAACGCAGCCGGAGGTGCGCACCAGAAGTGGGAAATCAAACCGCAGTCAAATGCCCGCCACCGTAATCGTCCCCCTGGATCAACGGCAATGACCATTCGCAGGGAACCGCACCACCCTTTCGCGAAAAGGAGTGGTGCAGCCACGTTTCAAACCCGCAGGCGGAATAAGGATACGTCAAGGCCCTACTTGCGAGCCGGTGACGTCTTGTCGAGCACATCTACCAGCGGTTTAGCCGCGGGAATAACGGCTTGGCCCCCCTCAACAATGTCCTTCGCGCTGATGTCTTTGCCGTAAAGAGCTTTGTTGGCGTTACTGTCGGCTTCCATGCTTGCGCCTTCCAGGGACACACCGGCAAACAGACCCTTGGAACGTGAATAGGTCAGAACGTCCACATTCATCGCATCTGCGTTATAAGAGGTAGCCTGAGCACCGGTCGGACCAGCGGCCGCCGCGGCGTTCCCACCGAGTTTAGTCTTGCCATTCAGTACCTGCTCGGCGCCCTTCTGATTCATAATCACCAGCACAAAATCGGTCGCCGTCGAACCCAGTTGGATACCAAGGCTCCCCTGATCCAGTGCATACATTGCAGGGGCGCCCCAGGCACCATTCATCTTTGCACCCTTGCGGCACACCAGCGTGCCACGCCCGTAGCTGCCGCCAATGCCGATTGCCACTTTCTTAACACTGGGGAAGATAAGGACACAATCAGCCTTGTCGAGGATACTTTGGGGCAGACCCCCGGATAGAATTTGCTGCAATGCGGTTGCCGAATTGTCCAAACGCTCCGCCTCTTTCTTTTGCGCAAACAGCGGGGAAGCTATTACCAAACAGAGCACAATCGAGGCCATCGTTCTCTTCATCGCCTTCTCCTTTTCACTTAAACAGATTGACTTAAGGTTGTCGCTGCGAATGTATTCCTGATTTCTTGAAGCGTCAACCTCAGAAAAAAGTGGGTAGTGGCTCAATTTGAACTGAGCCACTACCAAAAAGTGGGGTAAGTGTATGAGGGACGGCGTAGACGTCCGCGAATGCCAGTTCAGCGAAACCTACCTCAACGCCGTCGGATGTTTGGGCTGATAGAGACCAATCTCGCCGCCGCCCGGCAGCTTCATCTTGGTGATGCTTCCCCAGCGTTCCTCATGGACCACCCCACATGAGACATTTTTCTTCTTCAGCGATTCCATCATCGCCCTGAGGTCATTACACATAAAAAAGAGTTCGTGGAAATCGTTCTTCTCGGACGGGTGAAAAGCTACTTCCGCGTCCGGCATGGCAAATATCAGCCACCCGTGGCCTGCATCGACAGAGGGAAACTTTAGAACATCTTTGAAGAACGCGCGGTCCGCATCCGGATCTTTGCTGTAGATAACCACGTGGGCGCCGGTGATCATGGAATCTCCAATCACTTATCTGACGGACTTGCAGTCACTGGAACTAACTGACCGTCACGGATGTAGTACTCTCCTCCGCGCCAGCGAATGCTGCTGCGAACGAAGCTGAACAACCAGATGAAAAATGCCAGAGCGTCCCACACTGGAATCAGCCACAGCTTCTTCCACAAGGCGCGATCATCCAACCCACGCACGCCGATCAGCCACGTCATAGCCAACCGCAGAATGATATAAGCACCCAGATATGCCACCGCCACTGCAGCAGTCGGGTGAAGTGCAATCGCAGCTAGAGACCACGGCAGCCCCTGAGTAAATACCAGCCCCAAGTGTCCCCATGGACGCATGTGGCGCATCACCACCACCCAGCGCATGCGCTTGTGCAGCAGGTCAGGCATCGAACCGTAATCGGCGACGGTGAGAATGGTGTAGGGGAGAAGTTCGACTTCATAGCCTTGTTCCGCGATCAACCGCCCGACCAGAAGGTCGTCACCGGGCTGGTTCTCGATGGCTTTGTAACCACCGAATCCAGCAAGCCGCGTACGCGTCGTCGCGATGGTGGGACCGAGTGCGAACTTTACTCCGTCCAACTGGCGTGCCACCAGAATGCCGGCGTAAAAATCGGAGACCATGCCGATGGTCTGCAAGCTCTCGGCCAGCGTTTTTTCTTCGGTGGGAACGTAGAAGCAGGTTACCGCGCCGACTTTGGGATCGGCCAAAGGCGCCACCACGGTGCGCAGATAATCGGGACGGGCGCGAACGTCGCTGTCACTGATCACCACCACTTCGTTGCGTGCTTCGCTCACTAGACGTGCCAGCTTCGCGACTTTGTCATTGGCGGCATTCCCGGAAGTACCAAACAGCACCGTGATCCGCCGCTCGGGAAAATCGTGCACAAGTTTTTCAAGAATCGGCACCACCGGATCATCTCTATCGCCAACGCAGAAGAGTAGCTCGTAGTCGGGATAGTCCTGGCGGCAGAAACTGGCAAAGTTCTCGTAAGCATCGGGATCGACTCCCCGGATCGGTTTCAGATTGCTGACCGGAGGAGTGAACTCGCTTTTCTGCCCCGCAACCGGGCGGCGATGAAAGAATCCCCAGGCGCTGTACAGGGAGATCAGGTAATAGATGAAGGGAAAAGTTGCGACCCCCAACATTGCATAAATGAAGAGTGAGACAGTCATGCCCTGCACAGCTTAGCCAGATGCGGTAGCGCTGTCAAAATCCAGATCAGAAACTGAGCACACTGCCGGGATGGCGGAGCAGGTAGTACTCATTGATGGGACGGTCGTCCTGCAAGGCCGGGGTCTTGGGCGATAGCGCGATCATCTGCTCTGGTTTCGTCTCGCGGGAAAGCAGCAGCGCGAATTGCTTCTCGGCAGTCTTCGCTGGCCCCCATTCCAACATGTCTGCCACCGCGGCTGCCGGCATGCGGCCGGCCAGTTCTGTCGCGGTGCGCACCGGAATCGGCTGGTCACTCGCCAGGAAGTGCCAACCCTGTCGACCATTCCACTGGAAGATTCTCACATAGGGGAAAGAATTCTGCAGCGCGCGGGCCACTGAGGCTTTCAACTGATTATCATTCGCGTCGTTGACGCCGTCCGGCAGAAATTGTTGCAGGATGCCGCCTGGCCGCAGCCGCTTCCTCGCCACCGCGTAAAAATCTTCTGAGTAGAGCAGGCTCGATCCGGCAGCCTGCACCGGCGGCGGTGGGTCAATGATGATGACATCGTACTCTTCCGGCGAACGCTCCAGGAATCGCCGCCCATCGTCGATTACCACGCGCGCTCGCGGCGATGCCAGAATCTTTCCACCATCTCGATGGTAGTAGGTGAATAGTTTGGGCACACTGGGTACCAGATCTACCGCCGTCGCCGGAATTCCCCATGACATTGCCGAACGAAACGTGGTTCCCATCCCGAAACAAATCACCAGCGCATTGCGCGGCGGCTGGGCCAGCGATGCCAGACTGAGATGCGCCATCATCTTTGGAATGGGTACCATGGCGGTAATGTCGACTCCGTTGATCACCAGTTTCTTGCTCATGCCTTCGCCAGTCGCTATAACGGTCGCCGTACTGTCACGCAAGACTTCGCGCTGGGGGTACTGAGTGGCAAAATCCTGAGTGAAAAAAAGAATAATCAATGCCGCCACGGCAGCGCCGTAAGCCCCAGCCCGTGTAATCAGCCGGGACCGGTGAGCGTAAGCAGCGCGGACCGCCATCGCCAGCCACGGCAGAGTCAACATCAGAGTAGACCAGCGCTCTCCCAGAAAAGGCAGCAGCAGGAAGCCGCTTAGCATCGGTCCGACGATGCAGCCGAGTACATTGATCCCATAAGCCTTGCCGGCACGATCAGGATCGCCTCCCGACCACCGGTCCACCAACATCGGCGTAAGGAAGCCCATCAACCCAGCAAAGGGCATGACCCCGAGAAACACTCGCGTCGAAGAGTCCAGCGCCAGTCTGACGTCGGAAGTTACCAGTGCAAGCATCCCGAGCGGCACCAGTGCAACCCATGACAACTCGCTCTCGCGGCGGCCACGTAGACTCCACTCGCGGTAAGTTCGTGAACCGAGAAATGTTGCCACTAGATACGCCGCCAGAATTGTAGCGAACGCGTACACCACAGGACCGACGTATGGGGTGAATAAGCGAATCCAGATCACCTCCATCCCCATGGTGGTCAAGCCGGTCAGAAAAAGCAGGAACAGCGGTGCACGATTTCCTCGGAGGCTCCCCGAAACTGCTCTTGAATCCGCCATAACACCGCGCTGAACAGTCCTTGCTGATGCGAGCGCCAAGGCAAACGCGCTGACTGCGATCGCGGCGTTTAGGCAGGCACCCACTCGCAGGGTTGCGTGAAAACCGCCCAGTTCGATCAGTAAAGGGGCAACGACTGCACCCGCGGTCGCGCCCACAACATTGGCCAGATAAAGGAAGCTAAAAGATCGCCGGGATTCATGGCCCGACTCGCTCCGAATCGCAAACATCACAAACGGAATGGTCGCACCCATGCAAGCGCACCAAGGCACCAGCGTAAGCCCAAGCCAAGCGCCGGAAGCCAGATAATACGCAGCTGATGACATCGCCGCCTGCGCTGTCATGTTTTCCAGTAAGCGATGTCCGTATGAAAGTTGCAGAGGGACCACGATCGCGGAACACCCGATTAGAAGTTCGAGCAATCCGTATAGCGTCAGGGAGTGAATCTTGAGGCGATTCCCGTAAACCCGCACCAGACTGCCTGCTGCCCAAGAGCCCAGCCCCAATCCTCCCATGAACATGGAGAGTACGATCGAAGTCAGGGCTGTAGTCACGCCAAACTGCGCCATAGCCAGCCGCAGCCAGACCAACTCATAGACGATGCCGCACAAACCCGAAATAAAGAAAAAGGTGAAGTACCAGGCCATGGGTGATCCGTTACAGATAGCTTAGGTTGGAACCCAACTCTCAGCACGTGACCGAGGTAACGCGCCATCGGCGGGCTTTTGGAGAGAAGAACGGCTCTTGACGCTTGTCCTCGACCAGAGGACAATTGGCCCTCGGTTGCCGTCTCCGTCAGGACTTTCGACCGGACGAGCTGTTCCATCCTCGATTTACAGGAGTTCCCAATGCGAAGACTATTCGTGCTTTCGATTCTGGTTCTATCGGCAACGTTGGCTGTGAGCGAAGCGGTTCGGACTCTCCCGGCCAACTGGGCGCAGCTTGCAGAACTGACTCCCACGATCCGGGCGAAGAACGACTGGTTCGGCATCTCCATCGCCATTAACGGCAATACCGTTGTGGTGGGCGATTTTGACGCCAATATCGAGGAATTTGGCACAGTGGACGTATTTGTGAAGCCGGCAAACGGGTGGTCGAATATGACCCAGACTGCCACTCTGACCTCGTCCGACAGCGGCGCCGGGTTCGGCACGTCGGTGGCCATCAGCGGCAACATCATCGTAGTCGGGGCTGCGAACACGTCGAACTTTAGCAAGCAGACAACTCCGGGCGCAGTCTACGTCTTCGTCAAGCCTGCGGGTGGATGGAAAGATATGACCGAGACTGTCAAGCTCACCGCCTCGGACGGCATTTCGGGAGACGCTTTTGGCAATAGCGTCAGCATCAGCGGCAACACCATAGCTGTGGGCGCATTCTTCGTCAACAATTTCTCCGGCCGTGTCTACGTTTTCACTTGTACTGGCGGCGGATGTATACAGGCGGCCGAACTTAGCGCTTCCGACAGCGACGGCATTCTTGACTACCTGGGTTGCTCGGTCGCAATCAGCGGCAACACGGTCGTGGCCGGGTCATACGGGCACAACAATTTCCAGGGATCGGCTTACGTTTACGTGGAGCCCTCCGGCGGCTGGGCGGATATGACGGAGACAGCGGAACTGACCACCTTTAATGGCAAAGGCAGTGACGACGTAGGATTCTCCGTTGCCATCAGCGGTGGCACCGTCGTGGCGGGCGCACCCGGCGCGTTTACCGGCTACGGCGCCGCTTATGTTTACATAGAGCCGCCATCCGGCTGGGCCAGTACTGGAAACTTCACCGCGGCCCTGGGGGCACCTGACGCGGTGCAAGGCGACAGCTTTGGCCAGTCGGTGGGAATCAACGAGAGCGCTAAAGCAATCGCGGTCGGCGGCCCGGGCGCAAATATCGGGCAGAACCTTGAGCAGGGCGCGGTCTATGCCTACGTCCTTCCCGCTACTGGATGGAAAACCACGCGGCAAGCCTATGCGGAGGCGACCGCATCGGATGGCGCGTCTGCCGACCTGATGGGTACTTCCATCGGCATCAGCGGAACCACCATCGTCGCGGGCGCTCCCAAAAGCAGTTCCCCCGGGGCTGCGTATGTGTTTGGACGATGAGCAGATTGACGGCAATCGGAGCTACGTTCACATTCGTCAGCTGACACTGTGCGGGTTAAAGCCGCGGTCGCTGAGCAGTTGTCGTTTCATTCGCTCCTCAACGCCCTTATGGGTTCGATCGACGCGGCTCGACGCGCGGGGACCACAGACGCGACGAAAGCCGCAATACTCAACACCGCGGTCGTCAGTAGCAAGATGTTCGGATCATAGGGCTTCACCCCAAACAACTGTGCGGCCATTGCGCGACCGCCGAGAATCGTCACAGGAATTCCGATCAGCAGCCCGATTCCGACTTGCAGAAACGCTCCGCGCAGCACTAGCTGGAGCACGTTGAGCCGGTCCGCTCCCAGCGCCATGCGGATGCCGATTTCGCTGGTGCGGCGCTCGACTGAATACGCAGTTACACCATAGAGACCGATCGAGGCCAGCACCAACGCCAACATTCCAAACAGCGACGTCAGTTTCACGATCATTTCCTGCTGGCTAAAGTTCCCTTCCACCGTTTCCGCAAAACTGGTGAAATCGATTACCGCCAGGTTGGGATTCACCTGCGCCACCGCCTGCCGCACTTGCGGCTCCAATCCCTGCAACGGGCCCACGGTTTCCAGTTCTATCGAGTCGAGATAATGGTTGGCGTCTTCAAATCGATTTTCCTGCTGCAGTTCGTAGTTCATCCTCTGCGCCGCTGGCAGAAAAAACATGGGCGGAATCTTGCGCTTGGGGCCGCGGTACTGCGTGTCTTCAGTTACACCAACGATTTCAAACTCTCCTGAGTACTTCGCATCCAGGTCGCCGAAGTGCTTCCCCAACGCACTTTCACCCTTAAAAAACTTGTTCTCGAAGGTCCGGTTGACCATCGCGACTGGCCGCGTGGCCTGCGTATCCTGTTCAGAAATCGCCCGGCCTTCGACAATTTTGGTCCCGATCAGATCGAAGTATCCATCGCTGACCCGCACCCAGGAGGTCTGGTTCTCATTGCTGTCGGGCGGAGGAGGAGCCTGCCCTTCAATAAAGACAGTTTCACCCCAGTTGTTCCCTTCCATTGGTATATAGAGCGAGTAGCTAACTCGCTTGACGCCTGGAACTGCGGCCAAGTTGCCGCGGAGTTGCCGGTACAGCGCCTCAAGCTGGTCCGGCTTGTAGCCTGCCATCTGCGGATCAATATGCAAGAGGTACCGATTCGGAGTCTCGAACCCAAAATGCTGATTGTGCATGTTCCGCAGACTCTGTGTCAGCAGACCAGCGGCACAAAGCAACACCAGCGACAGCGCCGCCTGCAACACTACCAACGACTTCTGCGTCCACGAGCCGCCTTTCGCCGTCGAACGGTTGGCGCCGCGCAACGCCTCGGCGGGATCGGCGTTGGCCGTCATCCAGGCAGGAGCTACCCCAAACAAAACGCCCGTCAGCAGCGACACCACGAAAGTGAAACCCAACACTGGCAACGAAGGCGAAGCCTGGATCGGCACATAGCTTTTTTGAAACGCCAGATGCAGAATCAGCCGCGTGCCCCCATAAGCCAAACCGACTCCCGCTACCGCGCCCAACAACGCCAGCAGAGTGCTTTCCGTCAGCACCTGCCGTATTTGCCGGGAACGCGGAGCGCCCAACGCAGCGCGAATCGAGGTCTGCTGCTTGCGCGTGGTCGCGCGCACCAACATCAGGTTCGCGACGTTGGCGCAAGCGATCATCAGCACGAATCCGGAAATCCACATCAAGAGATGCAGGCCATCTTGATATTCATCCCGCATGGCGCGCACGCCCGAACCGCCGGGAGCGAAACTCAAAGTCTGCTTGGGGATCAAGGCTCGCTCTTCAGTCTTGAGCTCGGCAACCGGACTTGATAGCCACTGCTGCAACTCAACCTTCATTTGCGCTTCGATGGCTTTCACATCCGCGCCGGGCTGAACCCTTCCCATCAGATCCAGGTAGTTCAAATGCGGCTGATCAAGAAGTGGGGTGGAAGTAGTTAACAACGGCTCGGCCGTTAGCGGGATCCAGAAAGCTGGCGGATCAGCCTCCAGTCGGTCGCCGAAGAATCCGGGGGGCGCGATTCCGACCACCGTGAAGGACTTGCCGTTAAAAGCGAAAGCTGCGCCCACGATCGAAGGGTCTTGCCCATATTTTTGGACCCAGGTGCGATAGTTCATCACCGCCACCGCGTCGGCGCCTTTGTGGTCGTCTTGCATGGAGAGCACGCGACCCGCATAGGCGCCAATTCCGAGGAGAGAAAAGTAGTTTCCGGAGACGTATTCGCCAACCATGGATTCGGCCGGATGGTCACTGCCAGTACGCCGGGCCGCAACCAGGTTGCGGCCTGCCTGGAACGCCGCCAGTTCGGCAAAACCCTGTGTGCCATCGCGAAAAGTCTTGTAGAGTTCGTAGGAAAAGAGCGTCCAGTCTTGCTGTAAGCCGCCGGTGATGCAGCAGTTGTCTTCGCTGGCGATGTGGTATAGCTCACCCGGGTTGGCCACGGGCAAGGATTTCAGCAAAACCGCGTGCACCAGGGTAAATATAGCCGTGGTGGCGCCAATGCCCAGCGCCAGAGTCAGCACTGCAGTGATGGTGAACCCCGGGGCTCTTGAGAATTGCCGCAGAGCATAACGCGCATCCTCGATGAGCTGCATCGCATGTCTCCCTATGAGATGGAAGGCTGGGTCAAAGCATCCGCCCTGTTAGGACGGTTGAGGCGGGAAAACGTGAGCGGAAGGCGGACAAGCTCCGATGGACCGCAGCTCTGCCTCTGGGTCTTTTCTCTTAATCTCTTACTTCGTCTGCGCAGCCTTCGCTATTTAGTCAGTTGCCTAGAGGCAAGGACAAAACGTCGTGCACCGATTTCGGCAGCTTGTCAGCATTGGCCACTAACAGGCTCACCTGCCACATTTGTGTCTCTGACAATCTCGGCCGGAAGCCCGGCATCCCAGTCAAACGAATCCCATTCGCAACTTTCCAATAACTTTCTCCCGGCTCGTCGTCGGTGACACCTTTTCCCTCCAGCAGCTTCGGAGGATGCGGGAACATGCCGGCAGCAATCAACGTTTCCTTCTGTTCCGGCAGTCCGTGACACACCGCGCATTGTTCGCGATAAACCTGGGCGCCGGCGGCGAGATTCGGCTCGTCGGGCTGAATCGGAACCGTCTTTGGCATCTCACGGCTAATCGCGGCGTCCAGGGCCCGGTGAGCAAGCTTCTTTTCAAAGGGCATTGGCGACGCCGAGGTTGCCACCGGAGCCTGCCCCGCAGCGAAGTAGAAATAAACGCCGAACACGATGGCAGCAGCCCCGAGAATGATTCCTAAGACAAGCATCGCGAACGCTCTCATCTACAGCATCTCCTTGGCGCCGAACACGGAATCGCTGAAAAGATGGTAGCGCTACCGGGAATCGAACCCGGGTTTGAAGATTGAGAATCTTCCGTCCTAACCCCTAGACGATAGCGCCATCCGGGCAGAACGTGATTATAACAAAGCAGTCACCAAGCCGCGCTCGCCCCGCCTTAACTTGCCGCAACGAACCCACGCTCATAGGTCGCTTCTACATAAGGCTGGTCCACGTGGGGCGCGAGAGCGAAAACTGCAATCGCTGTTCGAAAATCAACTATGTTTCATTGCGATTAATTTCTTCCCAGTTCTGCGCACATCCACAACGAACTGGTTTATCATTGACCCATACTCGTTATACATTTTTGTGAGCCAATCTCAGTCGTGGCCGCTGTGTTTTCGGGTAATCATATTTCATTAACTGTATTCTTTAAGGAGTGCGACAAATGCCAAAAGCAAAAACACCCCGCCCCACAACCACACCATCCAACAAACAAGTTCTCACCATGCCGGAAGTGACCTCGACGCCGCAGCCTCGGAAGGCTTCCTCTTCGGCAAATTCCCCAGCAGTCGATCTCGAAGCCCAGGTTCGTCAGCGCGCCTACGAGTTGTACCAGGAGCGGGGATACACCGCCGGCCAGGAAAACGAAGATTGGCTCCAGGCAGAACGCGAAGTGATGGCCCGAGAGAATCACAAACAGAGCGCTTAGTCAGGGAGTATCATCGGGTCGCCCCTTCGTCTCAACAGGAGAGACACTGGGTCTTCTGGCGTAATCCAGTTGCTCCGGTGGGCTGTTTCTGAAAAGATGTCGGAGGTGCCCCCATGCCCATAATCGGTAGTTTCGCCTTGCAATTGGCACTGGCTCTCACCGCCTATTCTTTTCTGGCAGGAATAATGGCGCTGGCGCGTGAAGGGCCCAGTTCCGCCCGCTTGGGCGAAACTGCCCGCCGTGCCGGAATCGCTTCTTTTGCTATCGTCTTCCTGGCCGCGGCGGTGCTGGTCACCGCCGCGTTCCAGGATAATTTCTCCATCGCCTACATTTTCCATCACAGCAATCGCGATCTGCCCGCGCCTTATAAGTTTGCCGTGTTGTGGTCCGGGCAGGAAGGGTCATTGCTGTTTTGGTCGTTGCTGCTCTCCGCCTATGGGTTGGTGCTGCGGCTGCGTTACAAAACCGATCCGCGTCTGTTCGCGTATGCGTCGGTCATCATTGCGGCGGTGCAGGTCTTCTTCTTATTGCTATTGAATTTCTCCGCCCATCCTTTCGCCATCATGCAAGGTTCGCTGCCTGCCGACGGCAGTGGCCTCAACCCGCTTTTGCAATATCCGGAAATGGTGATTCATCCGCCCATGCTGTATCTCGGCTACGTCGGTTTCACCGTTCCTTTTGCATTCGCGCTGGCGGCGTTGATCATGCGCTACCCGGGCGAGAAGTGGATCCACATCACACGCCGCTGGACCATGGTGACCTGGGGCCTGCTGACCTGCGGCATCTTTTTGGGAATGCACTGGGCGTATTCCGTCCTCGGTTGGGGCGGATACTGGGGATGGGATCCCGTCGAGAATGCGTCTTTCCTGCCCTGGCTGACTGGCACTGCCTTTCTGCACTCGGTAATGATGCAGGAAAAGCGCGGCATGCTGAAGACCTGGAACATGTGGCTGATCTTCTCGACGTTCATGCTTTCAATCTTCGGAACATTCCTTACCCGTAGTGGCGTCGTTAGCTCGGTGCATGCCTTTGCGCAGTCTTCGATCGGGGACTGGTTCGTGGCCTTCCTTGCAGTCATATTCGTAACTTGCCTGTTCTTTTACTGGAAGAACCGTTCGCACCTGGTTAGCGAGCACAAACTGGAATCACTGGTCTCGCGCGAATCGAGTTTTCTTTTCAACAATCTTCTTCTGTTGGTCGCCTGCTTCACGGTCCTGTGGGGAACTTTGTTTCCGGTACTCTCGGAGTGGGTTCAGGGCACCAAGGTCACCGTCGGCCCGCCATTCTTCAATCGTGTGAATATTCCCGTGGCTCTGCTGCTTCTGCTGCTGACCGCGCTAGGCCCGCTGCTGGCGTGGCGCCGGACTTCGACCGAGAGTCTGAAGCGCAACTTCAGGTTCCCCGCCTTGGGCGCGCTGGCGGTCGCTGCGGCATTGATGGCGTTCGGTATGCGTCCCTGGAAAGACGTCGCTTACTTCTATTCGCTGATGACCATCACACTGGCGGTACTGGTGGCGCTCACCGTGCTCTCTGAGTTCGTGCGCGGCGGGCGAGTCATTGGCCGTCACACCGGGCAAAACCTTTTGGCTTCGATGGTGCAGTTGACGCGCCGTAACACCCGCCGTTACGGCGGCTACATTGTCCACTTCGGTGTAATTGTGGTCGTGATCGGATTCGCTGGATCTGCGTTTAATCAAGACAAAGAACAGGAAATGGGCTACGGCGATAAGCTCACCATCGGCTCCTACACTCTGGTCTGCCAGTCCTACACCCAGGACGACAATCCCAATTACGGTAGCGAGTGGGCGGTGATGAATATTTTCAAAGGCGGGAAGCAGATTGCCACGCTCAATCCTGAGCGTCGTTTCTACAAGGCCAGTCAGCAGACGTCGACCATGCCTTCCATCCGCTCAACCGTGAGCAACGATCTCTATATTGTTTATGAAGGTCAGAACCCCGACACCGGCCGTCCGATTATCCGCGCGCATTTGAATCCACTGGTAATGTGGATATGGGTAGGTGTGTGGATCATGATCGTGGGCACGGTAGTAGCCATGGTGCCAAATAGCTTGCCCGTACGAGCGATGGCTCCGGTCCGCGTCCAGGCAAGTCCGGTGGGAGCGGGAGATTGATGGCGGCGACTGCATCGAGTAAACGGGCTCTCCGAATCGTTCTGGTGGGCCTCGCGATTCCCCTGCTGATGGGAGCGGGCGACCAAGCCGCGCGCTTTAATGATCTCGGTCATCGCATGATGTGTGTTTGCAGCTGTAACCAGATTCTTCTGGAATGCAATCACGTAGGCTGTACCTACTCTGATCGCATGCGGGCAGAATTGGTGGCCGCCGTCGATCGCGGCGACAACGACGATCTCACGCTGCAATCGTTCGTGCAGAAGTATGGCCCGCCAGTCCTCGCCGCACCCACCAAAACCGGATTTGACCGGGTTGCCTGGATTGCGCCTTATCTGGCGCTGGTCCTGGGGCTTGGGTTGGTCATCTTCGTCATTCGTGGTTGGAGGTCACGTCCGTTGGCCCTATCCGCGGACGCGCCGGCGCCGGTGCATGGTATTGAACTTGATCGCTTCCGAGCACAAGCCCGCAAGGAGACCGAGACATGACCGTCGTCCTCATGGCTTGCATGTTTATCACGACTGCAACCTTGGTGTATGTTTTCTATCTTCCCGGAACGCTGTATCTGGGTCCGCGGAAGACCCGGCTGTCGTTTCTGCGAGAGCGCAGAGAAACGGTTTACGAGAACCTGCGCGATCTGAGTTTCGAATTCAAGGCCGGCAAGTTTCCAGATGCCGATTATCACACGATGAAAACTTCGCTTGAGGAAGAAGCGGCCGCGGTATTGTCGGAGATTGCTCACCTCGAAGCCGCCGCGCGGAATGTGGTAGTGAGCAATAAAAAAGGGGCCAAAGTTTGAAATTTCAGGCAATTGTCATCCTCATAATTCTCTCGCTTCTCCCGGCCTTTACTTCTGCACAAACTCTCACGGGCACGGTTACCAATGGCACCACCAGCAAACCCGCTTCCGGCGACGATGTCGTGCTCCTTAGCTTGATCAACGGGATGCAGGAAGCTGGCCGCACTCAGAGCGACGCCAAGGGCAACTTCACTCTCAAGCTCGACGCCGCAGGGCCGCATCTCATTCGTGTTATTCACCAGGGAGTGACTTACCACCGCATGGCGCCTCCTGGAACAACTTCAGTCGAAGTGGAGGTCTTCGACGTTGCCAAGAAGATTGCAGGCATTCAGGTAACCGCCGATGTCATGCGCTTTCAGGCGCAAGGAAATGAACTCGGAGGCGTTCGCTTGTTTGCGGTCAACAATACCTCGAATCCTCCGCGCACTCAGATGAACGATCAGAACTTCGAGTTCTATCTGCCCGAAGGAGCGCAGATTGACCAGTCCATGGCTGAGACTGCCGGCGGTCAGCCCATTAACTCGGCCCCGGTTCCACAGAAGGAAAAAGACCGCTACGCCTTCATTTTCCCGTTGCGGCCAGGCGAGACCCAGTTCCAAGTTGCTTTTCACTTGCCTTACACGGGCCAGCTCAGCATCAATCCCCGGGCCATTTATGGCGCGCAACATTTTGTCGTGATGCTACCCAAGAGCATGCAGTTCACCGCCGGTCAAGGGGTGGTATTCAACGCGATGAACGATCCGCGGCAGCCTGACGCCATCGTTCAAGTGGCGTCGAACACCAGCGTTGGCCAGCCGCTCGACTTCAACGTCTCCGGCACTGGAACTCTGGCTGAGGGTGGAGATGACAGTGCCGGCGCTCCGTCTCCCGTAGGCGGTGCGACCACTGGCCGTGATTCGCGTCCCGGCGGTGGCCTCGGGCCGCCGATTGACGCGCCTGATCCTTTGGAAAAATATCGCTGGTATATTCTCGGCGGCTTCGGACTGGTGCTGGCTGCCAGCGCGGTTTTCGTGCTGGGACGTTCCAAGACCGCCGTGCCGCAGTTCACCGCCTCAGACCTCGAAGTTGTCGACCTTCCTATCATCGCCAAGCCGGCCGCTGCCGACCGCTCGACCCAGCTGCTCGATGCCCTCAAAGAAGAATTGTTTCAACTCGAGGTCGAACACAAGCAAGGCAAAATCTCGCAATCGGAGTATGAGAAGGCCAAAGCTGCGCTCGATCAAACTTTGGAGCGGGCATTGAAGCGTGGTGCAGTCAAGATCGGGTAGGCGATTGATTCGCGTTTTTCGATGCCGAACACGGACTTACGCACGGCGCCTAGAGTAGACTTTGTCGCCTTATCCCTGCGATGAATCCCTCTGTTTTAGATATCATCTAATCTACTGAGAAACTCTATGGGTAATACCTTCAAAACCGCGTTCCTGCTGACGCTGTTAACGCTGCTATTGATGTTCATCGGCCGCGCCTTTGGCGGGCAGAACGGGATGTTGCTGGCGCTGGGGCTGGCCGCCGTGATGAACTTCATTTCGTACTTCTATTCCGACAAGATCGCACTGGCCATGTATCGCGCACAGCCGGTTACGCGCGAGCAGTTGCCCCGTGCTTACGGCGCGGTCGAGCGGCTTACGCAGAAAATCGGCATCCCCATGCCGAAAATCTATGTGATCCCGAATGAATCGCCAAACGCATTCGCCACCGGACGAAATCCCAGCCACGCATCGGTAGCAATGACGCAAGGGATTCTCGATCTGTTGAATGACGAAGAACTCGAAGGTGTCTTGGCCCATGAACTCGGCCATGTCAATAACCGTGACATCCTGATCAGTTCAGTTGCCGCCACCGTCGCCGGTGCCATCACCATGCTGGCCAGCATGGGCCGCTGGGCCATGATCTTCGGCGGATGGGGAGGTAACAACCGCGAAGAACGCGGTGGAGGAGGAATCGGCGCGCTGCTCATGCTGATCCTTGCGCCCATCGCGGCCTCGCTCATTCAGCTTGCGGTTTCGCGCTCCCGCGAATATCAGGCAGACGCGACCGGCGCGCATTTCACCGGCAATCCGTATGCCTTGGCCAGCGCGCTATCCAAACTCGACGCCTTCTCACGCCGTATTCCGCTGCAAGGTACGCCCTCAACTGCTCATCTATTCATCGTGCAACCGTTGCTGGGGATGAATCTCGGCAATTGGTTCTCGACCCATCCGCCTATTGCCAAGCGCATCGAGCGATTAACCGGACGACCGGCAGAGTTTACGCAGTAAGAAGCTCCTGGCTCTTAGCTGTTGGCTCTTGGCTAGCTGCTAAAGGCCAAGAGCCAATGGTCTTTTTCGTAACCTCCGTAACCGCTCGCCCCATAGCCCCCATAGTAAAATCGCTCTAATGTCGCCTGAAACTGCAAGTGCTGTTTCTCACCGTGCCGCCCAACTGGAACAAGCGCTCCGCAAAGTGATCCGCGGCAAGGATGAAGTCGTTCGTCTGGCCGTGGTTTGCTTGCTCGCCCGCGGCCACTTGCTGATTGAAGGCGTGCCGGGCGTCGGCAAGACGACATTGGGCCAGGCCTTGGCCCGGGCTCTCGATTGCACATTCCAGCGGGTGCAGTTCACCAGTGACATGCTGCCCTCTGACGTTCTGGGGATTTCCATCTTCTCCGCCGCCGAACAGGAGTTCGAGTTCAAGCGGGGGCCGGTTTTCACTAATGTGCTGCTGGCCGATGAGATTAATCGCACCACTCCCAAGACACAATCCGCGCTGCTCGAAGCCATGAACGAGGGGCAAGTAACCGTGGATGCTCACTCGTATCCGTTGCCTCAACCGTTTCTCGTGATTGCTACGCAGAATCCGGTCGAACATCACGGCACCTATCCTTTGCCCGAGTCGCAGCTTGATCGGTTCCTAATGCGAGTGCGCATGGGCTATCCCGACAGTGGAGCCGAGCGCGAAATTCTACGATCCGATGCTGGAGCCGCCAAGCTGGAGGCTCTGCGGCCCGTGCTGACCGGTACCGAGCTGCTGGAAATGCAGGATGCGGTGACACGCATTCGCGTCGACGAATCGCTGGTCAGCTATGCCCTCGCCGTTGTCCAGAAGACGAGACAGAACGAACAGTTCTCATTGGGAGTGTCTCCCCGCGGCTCACAGATGCTCTACCGTGCCGCGCAAGCCACTGCATTTCTCGATGGCCGGACCTTTTGCACTCCAGAGGACTTCAAGCCGTTGGTGGTACCAGTGTTTGCTCACCGGGTCGTGGTCAACGGTCTCTACGCTTCAACTTTGAAGAAGTCCGAGCAAGCTGAGCAGGTGATTCAGGAGATTGTCGACGGCACCCCGGTGCCGATGTAAGACGGTAACTGACTGGCAGATCCTATCGCCGGAGCAAGTTCGACGTTTGCCTCACGTTTTTCAGTCCTTCGTGGGAAAATGCCAGCAGTGTCATGATCGCCGAGGTCATTTCCGAAGCGTACGACCACGAGGGAAGGAGGGTCTACGATCCTTTTCACCGTCGCAAGGCACCCCACCCCACATTTCCGATGGGTCGCTACGTAAGCCATCCTTTGACGGTGAAATGCAATTCTATTCAGGACATTCGGGGATTCCTTATGGGTTGCAAAGGAGTTTCCGACGAAGAACTATTCGGTAAGCGAGATTACTGGCAGCCGCCCGAAGACTTCGAGCGGTTAAGGAAGGGCGACTGCGAGGATTTCGCATTATGGACGTGGCGCCAACTCCTCTCGCTCGGTTACGATGCGCGGTTTGTGGGAGGGACCGCTGGGCGGTATGGAACCGGGCATGCCTGGGTTGCTTATGCCGAGGACGGAAAGTTCTTCTTGGTCGAGCCTATGCTTCGCTTCGTCGGCGAGACCCTCCCTCGCCTTTCCACGATCAAATACAAACCTGAGTACTCGGTAGCATGGGACGGCAAGTCTCTTGCCTACTATGTTCACAAGAACCACTCGTTCCACTTGCATTTCTGGAACCAGACTCTTCCGCTCGTGATCGAGTGGACCAGGTTTTGGGCGTGGTTTTGGCTCCGCTGCAGCGTACGACTTTATCGCTTACCGCTCGCGCTAATGAAGAAATTGCGACGGCGGCCAGTGACGAGCGAGTAGCGCAACGCCACAAGCAGCTACAATGTCCGCATGTCTTTTCTTCGATTCCTGATGTTATTGTCTTTGATTGTTTGGATTGGCGGGCTCGTTTTCTTTGCCTTCGCGGTTGCGCCCTCGGCATTTGCCATATTACCAACGCGGCATCTTGCTGGTGCCCTCGTCGGCCGCACTCTCGGAATCCTTCACTGGATTGGCATCTTCTCCGGACTGGTCTTCCTGGCCAGTTCCCTGCTCTATAGCCAACTCACTCGCGGCACACCGCACGCCTTCGCAGCTCGTAATGTTTTGATCGTCTTGATGCTTGCGCTTACTCTGGTTTCACAGTTCGGAATCATTCCGCGCATGGACACATTACGCGCCAGCATAGGCGAGATCGATTCTGTTCCGCCAGACAATCCCGCGCGCATGCAGTTTGATGCTCTACACGTCTGGTCCACTCGAGTTGAAGGCGGAGTGTTGTTACTTGGCCTAGTTGTGGTTTTTCTGACTGCTTCAGCTCTGGGTGCTTAACTCTCCCGCCGATTTGGGTATTCGTGCCTTATCGTTTATTCTCGAAGGTTCACTCGCTAAGAGCTAAAAGCTAACAGCCAAGAGCTGATTCCCATGAAAACTGGCATCATCGGCCTACCGCAGGTGGGCAAGACATCTTTGTTTCGCATTTTGACCAAGGCAAATCTCTCGGAGCAGGCCTACTCCAATCCTCGCGAAGCGCATTTAGGTGTAGCCAAGGTGCCAGACGACCGTCTTGACCGCTTGGCAGCGCTTTACAATCCCAAAAAGCTAACTCATGCATCGGTCGAATACGTGGACGTCGGCGCCATTGGGCAGGATGCGCTCAAGGAAACTGCCTACCTTACCCATTTGCGCTCGGTGGATGCGTTGGCGCACGTGCTCCGGGCCTTTGACGATCCCTCCATCCCTCACGTGGGGCCGGTTGACCCATTGCGCGATATCAAGAACGTCGAATTTGATCTTATGGTCAGTGATCTCGGGCAGATTGAAAAACGCCTTGAGCGGTTGGAGAAAGACCTGAAGAAAATGCGCACGCCGGAACTGGAAAAAGAAAATGACTTGCTCAAGCGGGCGAAAATACACATCGAGTCTGAGCGTCCGCTGCGCGAAATGGAAATGACTTCCGAAGACAAGAAACGACTGCGCGGCTTCATGTTCCTCAGCGAGAAGCCGATTCTATATGTACTGAATATCGGGGAGAGCACATCCCTCGGGAACGATCTCGAAAACGCGGCTGGGAAATACAAGCTGATAGAAGTCGCTTCGCGGCCCAACGCCGGAGCTGCCGCCATTTGCGGCAAGGTGGAAGCCGAACTCGCGGAGATGAGCGACGCCGATGCTGCCGAGTTTCTCTCCAGCTACGGCCTGAAAGAGAGTGGCCTGGTTCGCTTGATTCGCACCACCTACGCGCTGCTCGGATTGATTTCCTTCTTCACCGCCGGTGAAGACGAATGCCGGGCCTGGACGATTCCCGTCCGCAGTCGGGCGGTGGAAGCAGCCGGAGCCATTCACTCCGACCTGGAAAAACACTTCATCCGCGCCGAAACCATCCGCTGGGACCAACTGCTCGACGCTGGATCAGAGGCCGAAGCCCGCGCCCGCGGCACGTTGCGCCTCGAAGGCAAAGACTACATCGTGCAAGATGGAGATGTGATGCACATCCGGCATAGCGGCTGAAGTGTTGAACGAAGAACTGGTATCATCCTTCCTCGCCCATGAACCCCGTTCTTCTCAGTCTTCTGCTCGGCCTGACCGCCGCCGCAGCCAATGTCTTCGGCGGCGCCATCATCATTCAGAAGCACTGGGAGCGTTCCTATCTCAGATACTTTGTCGCGCTGGGCGCGGGATTCATGCTGGCAACCGCCATCGTGGAAATCTTCCCCGCCAGCCTCGAACTGCGGGGTAAAGACGCCGCCTATCTGGTGCTGGTGGGGTATCTCATCGTTCACTTTTTCGAGCACACCGTCACCCCGCACTTTCACTTCGGAGAAGAAACCCACGAAGATCAGTTTGTTCAGACTCATAAGGGTTACTCCGTCCTGCTCGGGCTGACGATTCATACCTTCTTCGACGGCATCGCCATCACTTCCGGCTTTTTGGTTTCCAACTGGCTGGGATGGATCATCTTCGTTGCGATTTTTCTGCACAAGATTCCCGAGGGCTTCACCATCACCTCCGTGATGCTGGCCAGCGGCCGCAGCCGGAATGTGGCTTGGGGCGCATCGGTGCTGCTGGGAGCGGCAACCTTTGCCGGCGTGTTGACCATGGCCTTGTTCCGGCGCGAAGTAAGCTTTGGACTGCCGCTTTCGGCGGGTGTGACCATCTATGTGGCAGCGTCCGACCTGATACCGGAGGTCAATCGCGAGCCTGGAATCAAGATGGCTTTGGTGGTTTTCCTGGGTGTGGGATGTATGTTTCTACTGGACCACTTGTTTCATGTTCACTAGCAGCGCCTAGTCGACGACGTGCTTCGCGGTATAGCCCTCGCGGGCGTTGATCTCATACTTCACGTCTTTGCCCTTCTGATCGCGGACTTTGAGCGGACCGCCATCCGCCGCCATCACTTCCACTTTCAGCTTGCGATAGCTGCCGTCGAGCTTGGGATTGGTAGGGTGATAAGCAATGCTGTACTGGTTGCGAATGTCGCCAGCGATGTCGTGGAAGACCTCAGGGTATTCCGCGGGAAAGCGCGGTTGATAGAAGCGTCCTCCGGTCATTCGCGCGAAGGTCTTCATTTCGTTGTCGGCCTGCAAATAGTCGATCTGCGTGATTGGGATACCCGCCGCCCCGCGCGTGTAGCCGGTGCAGTGGTGGACCTCGCAGTCGTTGCGTATGATCCAGCCCGTACTGACAGTAAAAATCGTGACGTCCTTGGTTGTCTTGACTTTCTTTATGATTTGGTCAAGATTCAGCTTGCTGAAGCTGTCAAAGCCGGTGCCGATCAGGATGATGTATTTATGTCCCTCGACCCGGTCCACTCTGTCCAACGTATCGTACAAGGCGTCGAACATATTGGTCTCGGCAAATCCAGGCGCGCGTAGCGTATTCAGAGCTCCAAAAATCGCCTGCTTGTCCTGAGTAAAGTCCACTAGGATTTGCGGCTTCATGTCGTACGACGTCACCGCCACCCAGTCGTCCCTCTTTAACGACTGAGCGAAGCTGTAGGAAGCTCTCAGGGTCTCGATCGTGAGGCCGTAATAGATGTTCGCGAATTCCACCAGCAACACCGCCGTAATCGGCGCGTCCGATATGCTGAAGTTACTGATGGTTTGCTGCACTCCATCTTCGTAAATCTTGAAATTCTCTTTCTTAAGGCTGGAAATAAACTGGCCATCCTTGGTGGTAATCGAGACCGGCACATCCACCAGGGGCACGCTGACTTGGATTGAGTAGTCGCCGATGCCCTCAATCTTCTTGGGCTTGGTAGGCGGCGGAGGCGGCGGCTCTTCTTTCTTCTTAGGGATCGCATACGGACCGACGTCACCTTGCGGGCCGCCCGACTCGGGCGGGGCCTGAGTCTGCTGCCCGTTGCCTGGCCCCGACTGATCCTGCGCCCGCGTCCAAAGCCCAGTCGCAGCTACTGTTCCCAGCAAAAAGACCACCCACAATCCGCAAGAAACCACGCTCCGGAGAGCCTGAACCAACGATGCAAAACGGCTGGAAAACATTCAAATCCCCTGAAAATCCTATGCTAGTATAGACGCAGAGCTTCGCGATAGGGATGTTTTGCCCGGCGCCAAATCCCTCTCCCATCCGGCAAACTTTACAAAACGCGCGAAGTACAAGCATTTGATTACGGGGCCGGTTAACGCCCTCCAGGGAAATTTGTCATGAGATTTGCAGTTCTCTCCATGTCAGTACTTTGTCTCCTTCTGCCCTCATCCAGCGCCCAAATCAGCAAGCCGGTGGAGACACTTCCAGTCAATCAGATTCATGCCGGAATGCACGGAGTCGCCTACACGGTTTTTCAGGGGACCAAACCTGAGGCCATGGAAGTCGAAGTTCTCGGCATTCTGAAGAATGCCGACGGACCCAAAGGTGACGTCATCCTGGTGCGCTTGGGTGGCGCGAAGGCAGAATACAACGGCGTGGTGGCGGGCATGAGCGGCAGTCCGGTTTATTTCGACGGCAAACTGGCGGGGGCCGTGGCCTTCCGCATCGGAGAATTTTCCAAGGAGCCGATTGCCGGCGTGACTCCCATCGCGGAGATGCTTGAGATCAGCGCTTTGGATCGGACCCCTACTGCGGTTCCTGTGGATAGCAAAATTGCCGCGATTCCTACTCGCAAAGTTTCCAGCCCCGGCTCTAACACCGAGTCCATCCAGGATTTTGCCAATTACCTCAAGCCGATTGAAACCCCACTGGTCTTCGATGGATTCTCGGAAGATGCGGTCCAGCGTTTCGCTTCCCAGTTCGCCTCGGCGGGCATTGTCCCGGTAATGGGCGCGGGCTCGGTTAGTGATGCGAAGCAGCCGGAGGCGATCGAGCCAGGCTCCGCGGTCAGTGCCATCCTGGTGCGCGGCGACATGGACATTGCCGCTACCTGCACCGTCACCTACATGGATGCTGATCATCTTCTGGCTTGCGGTCATCCCCTGATGCAATTCGGCATGGTGGATTTGCCGATGACTAAGGCCCAGGTTCTGGCCACGCTGCCTTCACCGTTGAACGCGTTCAAGATCATCAACGCCACCGAGACCATCGGCGCGTTTGTACAGGATCGCCATAACGGGATTCTGGGTGAGTTTGGCAAGACGGCGGACATGATTCCGGTCACTCTGACCATTCACGGCGGCTCCGCAACCAAGCAATTTCACTACGAAGTCCTGAACAATGCGCGCTTGAGTCCGGTGGCTATGATGGCTACAGTGTTCAACGCTCTGCATGGCGTGAACGAATACGGAGAAGAAACTACTTACCGTATGAGCGGAAATATTAAGGTGGATGGCTATCCCGAGGTCGCGATGCAGGACATGTTTGCCTCGATTGACGGCGGACAGCCCGGTGCCATGCTCGCGGCAATGTCACTGGGTGAGCGTTTCAGCCGCATCTACGATAATCCTTACAGCATGCCTGCGGTGCGGGGCGTGCAGCTTGAATTCGATATGGTTCACGACCGCCGTTGGGCCCGCCTGGACAACGCCCGCACCGACGTTACTGAAGCGCGGCCGGGAGACGACATCGTCATCGAAGCTATGCTGCGCCCTTACCGGGGCGAAAGTGTTGTGCAGCAGATTCACGTACGCATTCCGCCCTCAACTTCCAAGGGTCCGTTGCGCATCCTGGTCAGTGACGGCGATACCCTCGACCGCTTTCGCAATGGCGCACCAACATTCATGCGCAAACTGGACCTGGCATCGACCATCTCCTACCTAAATAAAGAACACGTGAACAACCGGGTTTACGTCTCCCTGCTCGAGGCCGATCCCCAGGCCATGATTGCGGACAAAGTAATGCCGTCGCTGCCGCTCTCTATCATGAACGTAATGGAAGGCATGCGTGGAACGCAGGACATGGTGGTTTCGAACGAGTCGTCGGTCAATGAAGCCGCAACTCAGGCTCTTGATTACGTTGTGTCGGGCGCGCAGTTGCTCACCGTAAACATCAAATAGCGGAGTCCGTCAACCACTGCGTACCCTTGGCTGTTCTCAGCGACCTTTGCGATTTAAGACTTTGGTGTTTCCTTAATCTCACTAAACCTTAAAACGCAGAGACCGCGGAGAGCATCGCAAAGTGCGCGGAGAAAACTACTTGCAGGCAACTGAAACCACTCTTCATTCATGGAACCGCGTGCATTCCCGGCCACTTTTCCGATAAAGTACTTGTTCCCATGCTTGACCTGAATTTTGTTCGCGGAAACCTGCCGTTGGTCGAGGAGAAGCTGCGCGCTCGCGGTTTGGATCCTGCCGTTATGCTGAAGGATTTCCATCAAGTCGACGCCCAGCGCCGCCAGGCCATCACCAGCGCGGAGACCATCAAAGCTCACCGCAATCAGAAGACCGAAGAGATTGCGAAGTTGAAAAAGAGCGGCCAGGACGCCTCCGCCCTGATCACCGAAACCAAGGATTTGCGCGAAGAAATTCAGGGCCTCGAGAAGGCCGCGGAAGAATACGACACTCGGCTGCGAGAAATCCTGACCTCGCTCCCCAATATGCCGCACCTCAGCGTTCCGGTCGGCAGAAGCGCTGATGACAACATGGAAGTCAGCCGCTGGGGCACACCCCCAAAATTCGACTTCACTCCCAAACCGCATTGGGAATTGGGAGAGCAGCTCGGAGTACTCGACCTGGAGCGCGCGGTTAAGCTGGCTGGAGCGCGCTTTGCTGTCTACTGGGACCTCGGCGCACGCCTGGAACGCGCGCTCGCCAACTTTATGCTCGACCTGCACACCGGTCAGCACGGCTACACCGAGGTGTTGCCGCCGTATCTCGTAAACTCAGACTCGCTCTACGGAACCGGACAGCTGCCCAAGTTCGCCGCCGATCTCTTCCGCGTTCCTCACGGAGACAATGACCTCTGGCTGATTCCCACAGCCGAGGTTCCGGTCACGAATCTTTATCGCGACGAAGTGCTCGACGCCTCGCGACTGCCGATTTGTCTCACCGCGTACACACCCTGCTTCCGCAGCGAGGCCGGGTCCTACGGCAAGGACGTACGCGGCATTATCCGGCAACATCAATTTCAGAAAGTCGAGTTGGTGAAGTTTGCCCGGCCAGAAACCTCCTACGAAGAATTGGAAAAGTTGACCGTGAATGCAGAAGAAGTTCTGCGGAAGTTAGGCTTACACTATCGCAAAGTTCTGCTTTCGACCGGCGACATGGGGCCGTCGTCCGCGAAAACGTACGACCTTGAAGTCTGGCTGCCGGGACAGCAGCTGTTTCGTGAAATTTCTTCCTGCTCGAATTTTGAGGCCTTTCAGGCGCGCCGAGCTAACATCCGCTTCCGGCCGGAGGGAAAGAACAAGAGCGAGTTCGTTCACACTCTCAATGGCAGTGCCCTGGCGATTGGGCGCACCTGGCTGGCGATCCTCGAGAACTATCAGCAAGCCGATGGTACAGTATTGATTCCAGAGGTGTTGCGTCCGTACATGAAAACAGACCGGCTGTTGCCGAAGAAGTTTTAGGCAATAAAAGCAACTTGCGTCGCTTAACCGTTATCTCATTGCTAATGGTTGGGAGAAGAACATAAACTTGGATGGGGCTGAATTGAATACGACCATATTGGCAACGCCCGCACAGCCGGTGCCAGGAATCTGGAGCACAATTCGCAGCTATATCCTCTGGTCACACGAGCGAGGCACTGTTCAGTACGATGTAATGGTCACACTCATCCTGCTTTTTGTCTTTTTCTCGCCCCGTCTGATCAACTTCAAAGACAAACCGGTCGAACGCAATCCAAGAGCTGCGGGAGTTCTAGTCACCTCTGACGGCCGCAACGGATTCATTTATCAGATCGACGCCGCCGGCGTGCAGGGTAAAGATGACGACACTATTCGTGCCGAGTTGCTAAGCATCATTGAGCCGGTTTCCGGTGAGGTCAGCATCTCCAAATACGAGGTTGTCCGTGATCGCTCGGGGCAGGTTTTGTCCTACAGAGTTTGGGTACAGCGTTAGGCAAAACGGCTCTCGCAGCCCTCATGCGCCGGTCATGCTCTGCCTGCTGTTCCTTTTCTTGGCTTGTGCCGCGTGGGCGCAGCAGACTCCCCTGCAACAGGTGCTTCAACAACTGGACCACACCGCCGCAAACTTCGATACCACGCAGGCAAATTTCGTTTGGACCCAGTACACCAAGATCGTTGATGACACCGACATTCAAAAGGGAACGGTGTATTTTCGACGTTCCGGCAAGCAGGTAGAAATGGCAGCTGACATCAGGCAACCTGAGCCACCTAAATATGTGCTCTTTACTGACAGCAAGGTACGGGTCTACGAAACCAAAATTGATCAAGTGACCGAATACGATACCGGAAAAGATCGCGCCGCTTTTGAAAGTTTTCTGGTACTGGGCTTTGGAGGCAGCGGCCAGGATATGCTGAAGTCTTTTGATGTGACCTACAGTGGAACCGAGAAAGTCGACGGCATCGAAACGGCCAAGCTCACGCTCGTGCCTAAGGCTGAAAAAGTGCGCAATACCTTCGATCACATCTGGTTGTGGATCGATTCGGCACGGGGAGTGTCCTTGCGCCAGCAGCTGTTCGCACCCGGCGGCGATTATCGTCTGGCCACCTATTCGGACATCCAGTTGCACGAAAAGATTCCTGACAGTGTTTTCAAGCTGAAAACCACCGGCAAGACTAAGTTCTTGTCCCCCAAGGGTTAAGGCCGTTTATGACGATGCTCGCATGGCAAAAGATAAGGGCTGAAAAAGTCGACATCGGGCGTTATACTGCATTCAAGACCCGAGGCAAAGAGGAGAAAGAAACCGCGAGGCATTTTACTGTAATGGCAAAAGTTTTCACCATCCCGGGCCCGCCCCCCAAGTTGGGACCCAGCAGAAGACGGGAGCGAACTTCCGATCCTCGCTACGTGGACGGTCAGCGTCTGCTGGTCGAAGCCATGAAATATCTCACCCAATCCGATCCCGTGACCAATCGCGCTGCAATTACGTTGTTGTCCGAGCACGTGCGCACCCGTTTCCGCATGACCGACTCTCCGCTCGGTTAATCTACCTTCTGTAAAATCTCGCGCTTTGATTTCTGGAACAAGGCGGCTGCCAGAACAATCACTACCGGATAACATTCCATGGTGTAGCGGGGTTCCGGATTCTCCAGCGTGGCCAGAAATACAGATCGCAGAATCACGAACGTGAGGAGCAACCAAACCCAGGGTGTAAAGCGACCGCGAACCAGACCCAGCAAGCCGGCTCCAACGTAGAGAAGATTCAGAATTCCCACCACGACGCCGACAGCCAGCCACTTTGGCTGTTCGTCGAACTCCCACCAGCGCGTATTGCATGGTAAGTTTTCCGTCCGCGGACGCAGCCACATGTCGGCAACTCGCAACGTTGGCAACCAGACATAGTAACGCCAGCGGGACCGATGAATGCGCTGCGCAGCGAGTACGGCGAATCGGGCATCCAGATCGTTCGTGACACGCAACTCTTTGTTATAGTCGTCCAGCAACTGTTCGGTTTGATCGCGCTGATCCTCAGAATCGAAAGCGCGTGCCGGGAGATTGTCCACATCGACTGAACTACCCGGAACTGCCCAATAGATTTCTTCTACTGAAGCATAGTCGGCCATCCATGTCTTCACCCAACGATTGAATCCTGTGGGCACAGGGTCGTCTGCCTCATTCGCATAGCGTGGAGCGAGGGGCTCAAACTCATGAAATGTACTCAGATTGCGTACGATCCACGGGATAAGAGGCGTGAGCCCAGCTACGGCGACGATCGCACCTGCTTTGATGATTGCCGAAAAAGGCAGTCTCACAGACGGTTTCGACCGCACGAACAACACGATCAACAGATAGAGCTCAAGCGCCGCCAGCAGCAGCCCCCCATCCGGACGCAACAAGATGGCCGCTCCGATCGCGAGGCCACATCCCAGCCACAACCTGGTCAGCCTGACGTTGGTGAACCCTGCCAGGGCGAGATCCAAAGCCAGGACCGTGAAGAAAATCTCCCAGGTTTCCGTCAGCGCTGCCGCTGCATAGCTGGCAAGAAAGGGACAGAGCGCCGCCAGGAGGAAAGCAGCCTTCGCGGCGCCGGTCGACCCCACTCGGCGAGCAATGTCAGCGATCAGAAAGCAGGTGCCAACATCCACGAAGATCTGCACCATCAACGCGGCCCGGTAATGCTCCATGCCGAAGATAGCGAAGATCAACGCAAGAAATGCGGGGTATCCAGGAAGGCGGATATAGGTAGGGGTAACGTCACCAATTCCACTGATTCCGAAAATTCCATGGTGCAACCAGTTCTTGGCAATATCTCCATAAACCAGGGAATCGGACACCACCGCGGGAAAGCGAAGAACGAAAAACACACGAAGCACAATAGCAGCGAGCGTCGCGGCAAGAAAGAAGCGGAAGTGTTGGCGCACCAGTTCGCGCACAAAGCAATATAGCAGCTTCCGGCGTTTGCTTTCAGCTTTGGGCTCTTGCCTTTTGACTATTAGTTCTTGGAAGTCTTCGGCCACCCGATTGCTGAAAGCAGGGCAGGATCTCAATTGTCCCCGCTCGGAGATTAAGAATGTCTCAGGCCATCGGATGCCCTATCCACAGCAGCCCGGAAACGGGCTTGAACACATTAGAAGAACAGCTGGCATCGCAATCTGGCTCAGTCGCTCTTCTCTTTCAGCGGGGCAACATCCTGGAGAGAATGGGCCGAAACCTGGAAGCACAGAACGCCTACGTCGAGTTGCTCGATTTTGCTCCGGGTCATTTAGGGGCACTGAACCAGCTCGGGAATCTTCTGACCGCTGCCGGTAATAAGGTGGAGGCGCGAAGACTGTTCTCAGATGCAATTGCGAAATTTCCAGACGATCCCATGAGTCGAGTGAACCTTGCCAGCCTTCTCATCGAGGAGGGCGAGATGGAGAAAGCTCGTAAGCACTGCGAGATGGCCCTCAAGTTCGATCCTAACTGCCGGCAGGCGCATTCCGGCTTGTTGCTGATATTCACGAAGCTGGGCAAGCTTGAACAGGCAGCCTGGCATCGACGCGCCGCCTTTCAAGGCCGATGCGTGATCCCAGTGTCCTATCGCGGTGTACGATCGCCGATAACTGTGTTGGAACTCATTTCGACCACCCGATGCGTTTCACGAATCACAAGTTTCCTGCTCGCCAGCGTTTTCCAGAAGTATCTCGTAGTCACGGACTTCTACGACTCCACAACGATCCTGCCGCCGCATCAACTCGTAGTCAACTCCATCGGCGATGCCGACCTGGCTGCCACGGCGCTAGTTAACGCGCAGTCCCTACTGGCGCATACTGCAGCGCCGGTCATTAATCCACCCGCGGCGGTGCTCGCTACTGGCCGTTGCGAAATCGCGCGGCGTCTTTCCACCATACCCGGGGTCATCGCTCCGAAAACCGTGACCTTGTCTCGGAAGTTGCTGGTTGCTCCTGACGTCCGAACTACATTGACCGATCGCGGCTTTGAGTTTCCTTTGTTGCTGCGAAGCCCGGGCTTTCATGGAGGAGATCACTTTCTACGAGTGGAAACTCTCGAGGAGCTTCCCGCCGCAGTAGCGCAACTTCCGGGTGCCGAGCTGACCGTGATCCAATATCTCGATGGCCGTGCGCCAGACGGAAAGACGCGCAAGTACCGGGTCATGATGATCGATGGACGGCTTTATCCGTTGCACGCTGCGGTCTCAAGCGACTGGAAAATTCATTATTTCAGCGCTGGAATGGCAGACCATCCGGAGTACCGCGCCGAGGATGCCGAGTTCATAGAGAATATGACCGGTGTGCTCGGGGTCCGAGCTATGGCCGCACTCGAACAAATTCAAAAAACACTCGGCCTCGATTATGGCGGAATTGATTTCGGGTTAAACGATAAAGGAGACGTTCTGCTCTTCGAGGCAAATGCGACCATGACGGTTATTCCACCAGACGCGGACAAGCGATGGGACTACCGTCGACCAGCCGTCGAGCGAATTTACAGGGCCGTATTCAAGATGTTGATGAACCGGGTAGAAACCGGTTCGGACCGTAAACATGTCCGGTTCGTCAATCGAACAAACGCCGCTACTCTCAGCTAAACCCCACAAATGTCGCACCCGGCGTGCACCGCTAGTACCAGCCGGGAGGACTTTCCGGGTTTGACCCCGCTTTCCATGCGGCTTAGGATGTATTCAACTCGAACTCATGCCCCAACCAGTCTTTTATGATCCCAGGAAAGCCCGCTGGAAGCGTTTGCGGCGCGTCTTCGACGCGCTGGCTGTTTGCTTCATGCTGTTGGTGATTTTCTTTATCTACAATGCCTTGCACGGTGAGGCGTTACCCAAGCTTTTCTGGAAAACTGAAGCCAAGCCTTATCACGCGCTGCGCGAAGCGGAAAACAAGAAGGCCCGGGAGCACCGCAAGCTGGCTGCCACCAAGCGCGGACACAGTAAAAATAAGAACACACCCTTCAAACTTGACTCGCAGGAAGGCGTCCGCGCCGCCTTTTATGTCGCTTGGGATGCTGCCAGTTATTCTTCACTGCGTGAATACGCGCACCAGATTGACCTGCTCTACCCGGAATGGCTTCATGTGCTCACTCCCGATGGCCGAGTACAAGCGATCGACGAAGACAACGGTAAGTTTTTTCCGGTCGTGGATGGTTCCACAGTTCGCCCCGTCGACTACAAAGTGATGCCCTTCCTCAAGACCGAGGACACGGGGATGGAAGTGTTCCCCATGGTGAACAATTCCGACGGGACAAACTGGGTTGACGTCAGCGCTTTTCTCAATGATCCCGAAGCCCGCGCGCATTTTCGGCAACAAATCATGGCGTTTCTGGCGACGGACAAATACCACGGTCTGATGGTCGACTTCGAGGAATTCCCTAAGACGGGCCAGCCCGGTTATAACGCCCTGCTCAGTGAACTGTCGGGCGCGCTCCACGCCAAGGGCCTGAAATTGTACGTAAGCGTGCAGCCCCGTAACCAGGATTTCAACTACCCCGCAATCTCCGCAGCCGCCGACGGCGTGGTGGTGATGGACTATGACGAGCACTATCCCGGCGGTGTGCCGGGCCCAATCGCTTCCCAGGACTGGTTCGTCAAGAATCTGCAAATCGCCAAGCGGGCCATTCCCTCAGATAAGTTCATCTGCGCCATTGGCAACTACGGGTACGATTTTCCCCAACGCGATCATCATGGCAAATTGCCGGCCGGAATGAAAGACACCAACTCCTCAGTGCAAGACGCCTGGTTGACAGCGCGAGACTCCGAGGAGGATGTGGATTTCGACGGCGACAGCATGAATCCACATGTCGGCTACATGGACGAACACAACGTTCGCCACGACGTCTGGTTTCTCGATGCCGTCACTTCCTTCAACGAAATGCGGGCGGCGCAGGCGCTCGGCATACAGACCTTTGCTCTCTGGCGCCTGGGTTCTGAAGACCGCTCCCTCTGGAAGATTTGGGACGTACCGGGCGAGGCGGATTCGGTGGACAAGTTGAAAGATGTTCCTCCCGGCGATGACGTGGACATGGAGGGCATCGGCGAGATTTTTCGCATTGAAGCCGAACCGTCCGACGGCAAACGTGCGCTTACCGTCGATCCGGCATCGGGCCTCATTACCGATGAGAATTTTGATCCCTTGCCTCAACCTTACCGTGTAGCCCGCTACGGCTACAACCCCCACCAGGTCGCGATCACCTTCGACGACGGCCCCGATCCTGATTGGACGCCAAGGATACTCGATACTCTTAAGCGCGAGAACGCGCCTGCGGTTTTCTTCCTGATTGGCTTGCAAGCCGACCGTTTTGACGCCATCACTTCCCGCATCTATCGCGAGGGGCATGAGATCGGCAATCATACCTTTACTCATCCCGACATTAGCAACATTTCCCGGCGTTTCAACGAACTGGAAATCAACCTCACCGAGCAGTTGTTTGCCAGCCGCATCGGCATACACACCATCCTCTTTCGTCCGCCCTACTCCATTGATCAAGAGCCCGACACAACCGACCAGGTACGGCCGTTGAAGATCGCTCAGGATATGGGCTACATCATCGTGGGCGATAAGATCGACCCCAACGACTGGCTCCGGCCGGGCACCAACGAGATCGCAGACCGCGTGATCGCCCACTTGCCTCCCTGTGCTCCGAATGACCGCTTCTGCGGAAGTATTATCTTGTTGCACGATGGAGGAGGAGATCGCAGCCAGACCGCTGCCGCTTTGCCGAGAATCATTGAGGGCATTCGCGCCAAAGGATTGGAAATTGTTCCTCTCTACACGCTCCTGGGGAAAACGAAGGCCGACGTCATGCCACTGGTTCCGACCAATGAACGGTGGGCCGCACGCCTGGACCGAATTGCTTTTGGCTTGTGGGATTTCGGTAGCAACGGTATTGTCTGGATTTTCTTCGTGGGCGATCTGTTGATGACCGGGCGATTTCTGTTCATCGGCGTATTTGCCATCTTCGATCGATTGCGCACTTCGCGCCGCACGGTAGCGGAGTCCGGCACGCCCGCGGTAGCAGTGCTCATCCCTGCCTACAACGAAGAAAAGGTCATTGAGAGAACGGTGCGGGCCGCCTTGTCCTCGGATTATCCGAATCTCCGTGTGATCGTCATCGACGACGGATCTCGCGACCGGACCCTGGAGATCGCCCGTGCAGCTTTCGAGCGTGAAGAAGCCTCTGGCCGCGTTCTCATCCTGACCATGCCGAACTCCGGCAAGGCCGAAGCCCTCAACTTCGGACTGGAGCACTTACGCGACGAAGAGATTTTCGTTGGCATCGACGCCGACACCGTGATCGCTCCCAACGCGATCTCGCGGCTGGTCCCGCATTTTGCAAATCCGAAGGTTGCAGCAGTCGCGGGCAATGCCAAGGTCGGAAACCGGGTGAACCTCTGGACCCGCTGGCAGGCATTGGAGTACATCACCAGCCAGAATTTTGAACGACGGGCGTTGAATGTTCTCGGCGCGGTGAGTGTCGTTCCTGGAGCCATCGGTGCCTGGCGAACTTCCGCGGTCCGCGAAGCCGGTGGCTACCATACCGACACCGTGGCGGAGGACGCCGACCTCACCATGGCACTGCTACGGCGTGGTTATCGAGTGGAATATGAAGACTTGGCGCTGGCCTACACAGAGGCGCCGCGTAACGCCAACGGACTCATGCGCCAGCGTTTTCGCTGGTCATTCGGCATTTTGCAGTCAGTCTGGAAGCATCGCGCGGCTTTCGCCCGCAAAGGCGTGCTGGGTTGGGTAGCGTTGCCCAACATTGTCGTCTTCCAGATCCTTCTGCCCCTGGTTTCGCCTTTTATCGATCTGATGTTCGTGGTTGGCGCCATTTGGTACTTTATCCAGAAACATTTCCATCCCGATTCCACAGACCCTGCCAGCTTCCAGCGGCTTGTTTTATTCTTTGCTGCGTTCCTGATCATCGACTTTTTGACCTCGGCCCTCGCGTTTGCCCTGGAGCGCCGCCAGCCGGAAGCCAAAGAGGATACCTGGCTGTTGAGCCAGGTTTGGCTGCAAAGGTTCGCTTATCGGCAATTGTTCTCCGTAGTCTTGCTCAAGACCCTTAAGCGCGCTATCGAAGGCCAGCGCTTTGCCTGGGACAAACTGGAACGCACCGCTGCCATGAGTTTCGGAACACCGAAAAAGCGCGAGTCGGTCAAAGTTCCGTGAGAATTCAGGACAAAAGAGCGTGAATAGTCTTACCGTATTTGGCCTCTTCGCAGTAACGGCCATGGTAGTGTGCTACGCATTCGAGAAGCAAAGCCGGTGGTTTGTTCTGGGATTTGCCGCGTCCTGCGTCCTGGGATCAATTTACGGGTTCCTGCAGGGGGCATGGCCATTCGGCCTGGTTGAAGCTGTCTGGTCGATTATTGCTTTCCGGAGATGGTGGATTGGTTCATAATGCGCGGTTATTTCTCAGGTACTCCACGACTGTTCTCCGCGACCTCTACGATTCAAGGTTTTTGAGTTCATCATTCGGCCCCAGGTTGCGGCGGTTCGGAGTGCTACAATTTAAGGTTCTTAGCCCGGTTCTAAAGCATCCATATCCCTGAGGTTCACTTATGGCAACCCTGGAAGCTCCCGTCCAACCCAAAATTCGTCTGCATGAGAGCCCGTTCGCTGGCGAACCGCTCACCGATTTCAGCAAAGAAGAAAATGCCCGCAAAATGCGTGCTGCGATTGAGAAAGTTCGCGGCCAGTTAGGCCGTGAATATGACTTGATCATCGGCGGTAAGCGGATCAAGACTGCCGACAAGATCAAATCGCTCAACCCTGCGAAGCCGTCACAGGTGGTCGGAATCCACCAAAAGGCAGGTAAAGAGCACGTCGAGCCGGCGATGCAGGCCGCATTGCGAGCCTTTGACCGATGGAAGAATACGTCCATCGAAGAGCGCGCCAGTTTGCTCTTCCGCGTTGCCGATATGCTTCGGGAACAAAAGTTCGAGTTCTGCGCCTGGCTGGTGTTTGAGGTCAGCAAGAACTGGGCTGAGGCCGACGCCGACATCGCAGAGACCATCGATTTCTGTGAGTACTACGCGCGTGAAGCCCTTCGCCTCTCCAAAGTCAAGACCGACATCCAGCTCCCTGGCGAACGCGACTCCCTGCACTATATTCCGCTGGGAGTGGGCGCGGTCATTCCGCCTTGGAACTTCCCCTGCGCAATTATGGCGGGTATGACGGTTGCCTCTGTGGTTTCCGGAAACACGGTTATCCTGAAGCCGTCTAGCGATTCGCCGACTATCGCCGCCAAGTTCATTGAATTGCTGGAAGAAGCCGGCGTCCCCGAGGGCGTGGTGAACTTCTGCCCTGGTTCAGGCGCTACTTTCGGCAATACAGTGGTGGCGCATCCCAAGACGCGCTACATCGCCTTCACCGGGTCGCGCGAGGTCGGGCTCGACATCAACAAGCGCGCGGCCGATGTCATCCCCGGCCAAATCTGGATCAAGCGCACCATCCTCGAAATGGGCGGCAAGGACGCCATCATCGTAGACGCCGACGCCGACTTCGATGCCGCGGTCGAAGGCGTGGCTCAGGCCGCATTCGGCTTTCAAGGCCAGAAGTGCTCGGCCTGCTCGCGCGCGATCATCGACGAACGAATTTACGACAAATTCCTGGACGCGCTGAAGGCGCGGGTGGAAAAGATCACCGTCGGCGATCCCACAGAGAATCCAAACATGGGCGCGGTAATCAACGAAGGCTCGATGAAGACAATCCTCGATTACATCGAATACGGCAAGAAAGATGGACGTCTCATCACCGGCGGCGAACGCCTAGCGGGCGAGGGCTACTTCGTTCGACCAACAGTTATCGCCGATATCAAACCCAAATCGAAGCTTGAGCAGGAAGAAATCTTCGGACCGGTGCTGGCGGTGATCAAGTCGAAGAATTACGACCACGCGCTGGAAATCGCGAACGACACGGAATTCGGACTGACCGGCGCAGTCTATACAAAGTCGAAAGAAAAGATCGAGCGCGCCAAACGCGAGTTCCACGTCGGCAACCTGTACATCAACCGCAAATGTACCGGCGCCATGGTGGGCGCTCATCCCTTCGGCGGTTTCAATATGTCAGGAACGGACTCAAAGGCTGGCGGGCCCGACTATTTGTACCTGTTTACGCAGGGCAAATCGATCGGCGAGAAGAATATCTAGAAATTATTACTCTGGAGGACGGGCGTTCTTCCCCGTCGCTTCTCTAAATCAAAAGGCCGCCCAAGGGCGGCCTTTTCATCAAATCCGAATATCCTACGACGGCATCGCTTGCCCTGCAGGCTGTGGTGCGGCCGAAGCTGTCGCTGCTGCTGCCTCGTTCAGGATGCGGTGGTGAATTGTGAACAACGCCAGTTCCAACCGGTCAGAGACTCCGATCTTGTCATACACATTGCGCAGGTAGTTCTTGATGACCTGCTCAGTGGTTCCGAGTTGTGAGGCGATCTCTTTGTTCTTGTATCCCTGCACGATGAGCGCGACAATGCGCAACTCTTTGGCCGTGAGCCGATCGCGTACTCGCAGACCGACCATGTCGTTCTCGGTCAACTCACTCGGAACAGCGATGTCCTGTATCCAGGTTTCGCCGCGGGCCACCTTGCGCACGCAGTCGACGAGCGCCGGGCTGGTCACGTTGCGATAAACCACGCCGTGGGCCCCATTGCTCATGTAGCGTTGCGCACTTTCTCCAGTGTCGGCGAGCACCACGACGCGCGTCTTCACTTTGTTGGAGGCTTGCAGCACCGCATTGAAGTCGCCATGGAATCCGCCCGCGACTACGAGCACTGCGGCGCGGAACTTATCCAACGCCATGAACATCTGTTCCGAGGTTTGCGCCTGGGCCACAATGCGCATCTCGTCTTCCACCGCCAGAACTTTGGCGATCCCTGCGCGAAAGATTGCCTGGTTATCCGCCAGTATTAGTTTAAGCATCGCGTCAGTCCTCGAATCTTCATTGCGCCGGCCATTGGGCCGGGCGGCGTGCAGTTATCCATGACGAATGAAATCGTAAGAGTCGATCACGCAGGCCACGCCGCGCGGGTCGGTACCCTTGCCGGACTCGGGTTCGTCCGTCCGCACTACGCGCCCCCGGCACTGGACCACGACATTCTCTTTTGCCCCGGTAACTTCGGGTGGCAGTGCGATTTCGAATTCGACGTTGGAGCCAACTTCCAGAGAAGCATCCGCGCGGATGTAGACTCCCGCCGCGCTTAGGTTTCCCGTAACGCCGCTGTGTTGCCCGCCCTCTTCAGCTTTGTGAATCTTGATGGGCAATTCCAGCGGGAAGCGTTTTCCCGTCCGTGCTTCGGACACAAGACCTCCTCGTTCCTGGCCGTTCTTGCCTGCAAAAGCCAGCTCCATGCGGCATCTCTCCTGCTGGAGTCCAGAATCTTCCTAACTCGCCTTATATCACGGATGACACCTCCCGCGAAAGCCTGGTAACTGCTGTGATACGGGTAGCAACTAGGTTTCCCCCGTCTGGGAGTTCATTTTCAGAAGCGGGAATCGATCTGCGAGTTTTGCCTAAGCTCTGGTTTCTGTCAGAATTGCCGCTACTGGTTTACAGTTCAGAGATCGCCAGCCAGACACAAGTTTCGCGCAAGGAGTGGGTTCAATGTGGGTTCTTCGCTTCGTAAGACCTCAAACATTTTGTATGGCCCTGGTTCTATTTTTCGCTGTTCCTGGTCTGGCTCAACAAACGCCGTCGGCCGCCAACCAGAATCCTGCGCCGCCGCCGACCGCTATGCGGAAAGCAAGCTCTCAGACAGAGGCTGCAAAAGCAGCAGGCACCCGTCCCGTGGAAGCCCCGCCCATCCTGCAGCAAATGAATTCCGCATTGCAGACTCTGGTGGCCAGGGTTTCGCCCGCGGTAGTTCAGATTCTGGTATCCGGCTACGGCACGCTTGAGCAAAACAATTCCACCGAAACTGCCTTGATCGCTCGCCAGCATGCCATCGGGTCCGGCGTGATTGTGGATTCCGATGGTTACATCATGACCAACGCGCATGTGGTGCAGGGAGCGCGGCGCATTCGTGTCGTCCTGCCCATGCCGTCCCCAGACGTGCCGAGCGTTACCGCAGTGGGCAGGGAGCACACAGTCGACGCCAAAATCATCGGCGTACACAAAGAGACCGACCTGGCTTTATTGAAAATTGATCAGAAAGACCTGCCTACACTCGAACTGGGTGCCACGCGCAGGGTACATCAGGGAGAACTGGTCGTCGCCATGGGCAGCCCGGAAGGTCTGGAGAGTTCGGTCACCATGGGAATTGTCAGCTCTGTCGGCCGGCAGCCGGATCCCGACCGTCCCATGGTCTATATCCAGACCGATGCACCCATCAACCCAGGAAACAGTGGTGGCCCCCTGATTGACATGGATGGCTATGTGGTCGGTCTCAACACTCTGATTTTGTCGCAGGGCGGAGGCAGCGAAGGCTTGGGGTTCGCGATTCCGGCTCGAGTGGTACGTTTCGTTTATCAGAGCTTGCGCAAGTACGGGCACGTGCACCGGGTCGAGATCGGGGCTGGGGCGCAGAACATCACGCCCAGTCTCGCCGAGGGTCTGGGGCTTCCTCAGAGTTTCGGCGTCATTATTGCTGATGTCACTCCGGGTGGGTCCGCGGAATCCGCCGGCCTCAAGATCGGCGACATTGTAGTCAGTGCGGACGAGCGGCCCGTCGATACGCTTCCCGCGCTGAACGCTGCCATGTACTTGCACCCGGTTGATGAGGTCATGAAACTAGTGGTGCTGCGTGGGACCGAGAAAAAGACCTTGCAAGTTCCCGTCACCGAACACCGCGATCCCATGGACAAGTTCATGGACACGGTGGATCCCGAGAAGAGCCTGGTTCGGCGTCTCGGAATCCTGGCAATTGACCTCGATTCTCAGCTTAAATCAGTGGTTGGAGACTTGCGCATTTCTTCCGGCGTGGTGGTAGTGGCCCGCGCCGCCGACCTGCTCGGTCCCGAGACCGGCCTGCGAACCGGAGATGTGATCCACAGCGTGAATTCCGTCCCTGTGGACTCGGTAGATTCGTTGCGAGCTCGCCTCAGGGACATCAAGCCAGGTGGTCCCGTAGTGCTGCAGGTGGAGCGTAGCGACGGACTGGAATGGTTGGCCTTCGATATGGAATAGAACTGGAAGCGCGGTCAGCAGCCCTAAAACGCTCCGCCACCACCTCCGCCAAAGCCACCGCCGGAGAAGCCTCCGCCACCGCCGAAACCGCCCCCGCCAAAGCCGGACCCGGTTGAACTGGCACGTGGCGCCGACACAAATACCTGGTGCATGTCATTCGACATGCCGTGCATCGCGCTGGCAAAGTAAATCGCATTGAAGCCCGGCCCGTATCCCGGTCCCACATACCAACTGGGCGGATTAGTCACAATTCCCGCGAACGCCTGCGCCCACTGATGCTCGACCCCCAACGCCATTGCGTAGGGTAGGAACTTTTCGAAAGTGTCAGGAGGCATGCGCTTCAGCCGGTCTGCATCCACGCGATTCATGAATTCCTGGAATCCAAGAATCGCAACCCTGGTGCGGCCGCCCTTCAATGTCTTGGCCGTCATCTGCCGGGCGAACAGCCACCAGATGAGCGCGGACAGCAACCCAGCCCCGATCAGCAAGCCGAAGGAACTGAACACGCTCATGTTCCAGAGGAATTGCAGCATCAGGAAAGGCGCAACAATAAACAGAATAGCCACAAAACTGTACCCGTTCGCCGAATCGGGATCGACCAGGTACATGCCTTTATTCTTGAGCGCCGCCATCACGTCCTGCTTGATGACCGGGATGGCCGTATAGAAGCGATTTTTCAGGCTGGAAAGCCGGGTTTGATCCGCTTCGCCGAATACGTTCGTCAGCATGACACGCTCGTGGGGAGCAAGGCTGGTCCACTGTGCCATCGGCTTCAACAAATGAAACACATAATCTTTGTGATGAAACACCAGACCCTTGTCGTCCACTTCTTCGATTTTGACGAATCCCCGCACCGCCAGATCCACCAGCGTACAAGTGATGTCACGCGGGTGAACGGCGTCATCAAGCAGCGTGCCGGCCTCCGCCGGCGACATATCTGGCGGCGGCTCGTACATGGGAGCCACCGAAATGCCTGGATCGGGATCGCGCCCCTTGTACCACCACAGCGTGAACATGACGGCGAGCGTCCAAAAGGGTAAAAACACAATCGGATTGCTGCCCAGGAACCAGAGCCACCGCGTGAATGTGCTGGGCTCCTTAAGAATGCCCTTGGGAATATAAACATCGACGGTCAACCCGCCGCGCATTGGCAGAGGATTATTGGTCTCGACAGAAACATCCGAGCCTTTGACGGCAGTAGTCGCACCGCGCTCCGCCGAGCCGTAAACACCCGTGAAAGCTTGCGCCCGAAGCGACCCTGCAGCCGAACCCGGAAAGCTGACCACTGCCGTCGCATGGTCAATCGGCACCGGCCAATCGTTGCCAGTCACGTTCCAGTAGAACTCATCATGATCTTCGAAGAAGCGAGTGCCGTTGCGGACGGTGTAGTCAAGCTCGACCGTGCGGGTCGCGTCCGCGGCACCGGGGATGTAGATTTTCAGGTCGCGGAAGCCATTCGACGTGGAGGATTCATATTTCAGCTTGCCGCCGTCAGCATCGGTCACGCTGGTGACATTCAAAAACAAAGTGTAGTTAGTGCCACGCGGTCCGGGATATTCGATGGGGATGAAACGGTGTATCCCGTGCCACTGGCCTTCGAACATTAGTGTGATGCGCTCGTGGACAATCGCCGATCCATCTTCAGCGACTGAAATCGTGTCATTGTAATCGGTAACCCGCCAGCTACGAGCGAAAAGGGGCAAAGAAAAAAGTAGGAAGCACGCAACCGCCGGGTAAAGACAAAGCTTGCGGCGTCTTGAAGGTGTTGCGAGCGACGTCTCTACGGAAGCAATTCTCCGACGAATCATGCCCTAGAACTTCACCGCCACCGGTTCGCGGTCAGCTTCGGTTGTTTCAAAGAATTGCCGCGCCTGGAAGCCGAACATGCCCGCCAGAATGTTGGTCGGGAAAGACTGGATCTTGGTATTCAGGTCGCGCACCACCGCGTTGTAATAGCGGCGGGCATTCTGGATCGTGTCTTCCGTCTGGCTCAGAGAGCCTTGCAATTGCGTGAACTGCTCCGACGCTTTCAACTCGGGATAATTCTCGGCCACGGCAAACAAACTCTTGAGGGCTCCAGTAAGCTGGTTTTCCGCAGCCGCCTTGTCCGCCGGCCCAGTAGCCTGCATCGCCATGGAGCGAAACTTGGCGATGTTTTCGAACGTGCCTTTCTCGTGGGAAGCGTATCCCTTGACTGTTTCCACCAGATTCGGTATCAAGTCATGCCGACGCTTGAGTTGCACATCGATGTCAGACCAGGCCGAATCGCAGCGCACCCGCAACTGGACCAGCGAGTTGTACATCCCAACTAATACGAAAGCAATGACTACTAAAACGCCTAGGATGATCCAGGCCGCCATGGGAGGCTTCCTTTCGCTCGCAAGTGGAATCAAAGCGACGGTAACATAGGGGGCAAGGAGTTGCAATTTTGAAGCACGGCCCCAAGCAGGTAGAATCAGCGTTGGGTTCGGGTTGGATCGTAAGATCCTTTTGTGGCTTATGGACTTCTCAAAATACTCACACCAGTTCGGTTTGTGCGTTCTTTTGCTATCTTCGGTTTTCACCGTATTCGCGCAGGCACAGACGTGTTTGACCCAGAGTGACATGGACGCCCCGACCCGTTCCGCAATGGAAGGCGCTGCTAAGCGCTACTTCGATATGGCGGCTAAAGGCGATACCGCTGCGCTGAAGCAGAACGCAATCGCCAGCCTCGCGGCGAACTTTTCCAGCGTTGAATCCGCCGTCAAAGACAGCCAGCCGAGCCTTGCGGGAGCACAAGCCCAGCCGCAGCCTCCATTTCTGCTGAAGGTCGAAGGCGATAAGCCGCTGGAGCGTGCCGAGTTTCTCTGCGGAGTGTTCAGCAAGAATGGACAAACTGCCAACAGCGCTGCATTCGTCATCCCCAACCTGACCCCGGGCAGCTACGGATTTGTCGCGCTGATGCCCTCCGGAGCACAGAAAGCACAAACGGTTTCGTTTGTCCTGCAACTGCAAGGCGCAGACTGGAAAATCGGCGGCTTTTATGTCCACGCTTCCCAAGTTGCTGGACACGACGCCGGCTGGTTCGCCGACAAGGCGAGAGCTTTCAGAACCAAGGGCCAGAACCGCGACTCCTGGCTCTACTTTATGGAAGCGCGTGAACTCGCGGTGCCGGTGCCATTCATGTACACCCAGATTACTGACAAGCTCTACGACGAATCTCAAGCGGTAAAACCAAGCGACTGTCCCATCGACGGAAAGACTGTTGACGTTGTGGCCTCGGGAAAAACCTACCGGTTGACCACTATGTTTCCTGTCGCTGTGGGCCAGGATCTGGATGTGGTCGTGAAATATCAGGCAAGTGACGTCTCAAACACCGCTGAGACCTTTAAGGACAACATGGCAGTCATTCATACTCTGGTGGCGAAGTATCCCGAACTCCGTGACGCTTTCGCCGGGGTCGTTGCCCGCGCCGTGGAGCCCTCTGGACGGGACTACGGCGCTATGTTGCCGATGAAGGAAATTAAGTGACGGCGTTTGGTCAGACCTTAAGCTGTAGAATCTGATCAGCCAGCGTGCACTGCTTGGGATCTTTGTCCGCGCGCAAGCCCATGAACACCGGCGCACGCAGCTTCATGCCGCCCTCCGCGGTTTCGTGGGTCCATTCCGTAAACTTGATTTCTGCAACTCGCTGCGGCTTCAGCCAGTGCGCGTTGGCAGCCTCCACCGGGCCGTAAAAGGGTGATCGCTTGGTCTCCAGTGGCTTAAGTATCCGCCAGATTTCTTTCAATGTTGCCTGGGTAAAGCCTGTCCCCGCTTGCCCCACATGAATCAACTGTGCTCGCTCGTTGTACAACCCCAGCACGAGCGATCCAAAATATTCCCGGCTGCCTTCGGGATCGGTATAGCCCCCGATCACGCAATCTATCGTTTGCGTGATCTTGATCTTCAGCCATTCCCGGCTACGACGCTCTTCGTAAAGACTGCCACGATGCTTAGCAAGAATCCCCTCGAGCCCTTGCTGCTTGGCCGCCTCAAACAACGCCACTCCGCGCTCCGGGAAATGCTCGGAATGCCGAACGACTTCGTTTGTGGCGACGACTTGCACCAGCGCTTGCTTGCGGTCTTCCAGGGCAACGCGCCGCAGGTCGTATCCATCGGCATACAGCAAATCGAAGACGTAATACACTACCGGCACATCCGGACGAGCGGCCGTGCGCCGGCCGCCGCTGCGAATCCCGGTGCGCTGTTGCATGAGGCTGAACGATGCCCGCCCTTGCTCATCGAGCGCGGCGATTTCGCCGTCGAGAATTGCGTTCTTGGCTTTGACCAATTTCGGAAGATCATGTAATTCGGAGTACTGACCCGTGAGGTCGTTCTGATTGCGTGAAACCAGGCGAACTTTCCCGTTCTCGACGAACGCCACTGCGCGATACCCGTCCCACTTGATTTCAAACAGCCACTCCGGATCGTCGAAAGGCTTTTCTACAGGCGTCGCCAGCATCGGAGTGATGGTGGTCGGCATCGGCCGTTTCACCGCTCCTGCCAAAGATTTAACCACAGGGGACACAGAGGCCACCGTGGAGGACGGCTTCTTGTTATTTGGTTTTACTCCGTGTTCCTCTGTGTCCTCTGGGGTTGGCTTTTTTGCTTTTTTTTTATCCAGCCTCGCCAGCGTCTCCGCCAGCCATGGCGCTTTCACCTTCCCCCGCGACGCTGGTCGACTGCTCTTCCACTCCGCAGAATCCTTGTCACCCGCGATCTGCGCGATGGTCTTGCCGCTGAGCACCGACGTGTCGTAGGCTTCGATGTCATAGCCCGCGACCGCTTCATCATCTTTCTTTTTGATCAGCAGCCATTCCGTTCCTTTGCTCCCCGGACGCCGGCCCTTGATGTGAATCAGCGCAAAGTCGCCCTTTAGCCGCTTCCCGTGCAGTCGGAACTTGAAATCGCCCTTCTGCAACATCTCCCGGGCCTCAGCCGCGGTTCCAGGAACAAACTTCCCTTTCACCTGCTGCGGCGAAAGCGGCTCCCAAGTCCCCACATCCCATACGATGACCGCGCCAGCGCCGTAATTGCCCTCGGGAATCGTGCCCTCAAAATCAAAATAAGAAACGGGATGGTCTTCCACTTGCATCGCCAGCCGCTTGTCATTCGGATCGAGCGACGGCCCCTTGGGCACCGCCCATGACTTGAGCACTCCGTCCATCTCCAGGCGAAAGTCGTAATGCAGGCGTGTAGCGCGGTGCTTCTGCACAACAAACCGATGCCCCGACTTCTTTTCGACCTTCGGCGGCGGCTCCGGAGTATCCTCGAAGCGGCGTTTGCGTTTGTATTCTTCCAGGGCCATCAGCTCATTCTAATCAGAGAACCTGAATTTACGCATTTCCAGACACCTGCCGAAACCGGGTACGGCTAAATGCTGAGTGCTAAATGCTAAGTGCTGGGCGCGGCCTCTACATTAGAATGACCCAGTCAACCATGAAACGCGAATATCCCGATCAGCCGCTGGTTGGAGTAGGCGCCATCATCATCGAGGGAGATCGTGTCGTGCTGGTCAAGCGCGGCCATCCACCACTCGCCGGGGAATGGTCAGTCCCGGGAGGCGTGCTCGAAGTTGGCGAAACTTTGCGAGAAGCTGCGATCCGCGAAGCTCGTGAAGAAACCGGCTTGACGGTCGAACCTGGGGATTTATTAGGAGTTTTTGATCGAGTTCTGCTTGACGACGCCGGCCGAACCCAATACCACTATGTATTGATCGATTTCCTCTGCCGCCGGATCGCGGGTGAGCCTCACGCGGCAGGCGATGCCGCCGAAGCCCGTTGGTTCACGAAAGAAGAAGCAGCGAAGCTGTCACTGGCCAAAGACACTGCCGAAGTGATCCGCCTGGGATTTGAAAAAGCAAAACCTTAACCACAGGTGGCACGGAGAATAGATTTTCCCTGTGTCTCTCTGTAACCTCTGTGATTATCGTATATTGCATGCACTCATTGTAGGCAGTGAAGGCAGTTTGCCGCGGGGATTTCTTCCCGAACACCACTCCAAGAACTAGAATGCTCAACCTGCCATGCTGGTGTAAGCTAGCAAGGTTCTGAAAAGGGGCGTCATGAGTGCACTTAAATCCACTATCAAGCTAAAGAGTCTGTTTT
>Ga0307478_10000054_pt1 | contig 135507 bp, 110 predicted proteins | sample atmos_gasesECM4C_2_FD_203713 | JGI IMG/M metagenome (GOLD analysis project Ga0307478, IMG submission 203713) | Hardwood forest soil microbial communities from Morgan-Monroe State Forest, Indiana, United States - atmos_gasesECM4C_05 | ecosystem: Environmental > Terrestrial > Soil > Temperate...
CGGGCTACAGCGCCGACCAGGCCACGGCGGCCCTGGAAGACGTTTTCAAGCAGACGATGCCGCGTGAGATGGGCTTCGACTATTCAGGTATGTCGTTTCAAGAACAGAAAGCGCGCCAGGGGGTGCCACCCGCCGCGATCTTTGGACTGTCGTTGTTATTCGTCTTCCTGATTCTGGCGGCTCTTTACGAAAGCTGGTCGCTGCCTTTCAGCGTACTGCTCAGCACGCCAGTGGCAATCTTCGGAGCCTTTTTCGTTTTATGGCTGCGCCGCACGCTGCTCGGGGTTTTCCTGCCGCCCTATATGGTGCAGATCGAAAGCGATGTCTATTCGCAGATCGGCCTGATCATGCTGATTGGCTTGGCGGCGAAGAATGCGATTTTGATCGTCGAGTTCGCCAAGGACCAGTACGAACAAGGAAAACCGCTTGCGGATGCGGCTCTTGAAGGGGCGAAGTTGCGGCTGCGCCCGATCCTGATGACATCGTTCGCGTTTATCCTCGGCTGTGTTCCGCTATGGACGGCGAGCGGGGCTGGTTCGGTCGCTCGCCAGATTATGGGAACCGCGGTAATCGGAGGAATGCTTGCTGCGAGCGCGATTGGAATCTTCTTCATACCCGGCGTCTTTTATATGGTCGAGAAATGGTCGGGCGCGGGAAAGGAACCCGCATCCGGCATATTGCCGGCTGCGCCTTCACCCGCGCCCGGAGACTGAGACTGCTGCATGCTTGGGAAGGGGACGCGGGCTCAATGGAATCGAGTGCCATGAAAGCCGAAAAAAGAAACACCGGAAAATTGCTGACCGTCATTGTGGGATCGGCCCTGTTGGTCGGTTGCATGGTTGGGCCTAAGTATCACCGGCCCACTGTTCAGACTCCCGCTGCGTATCGTGACCTGTCAGGGAATCCCCAACTTCAGGCGCAGACTGCCTCCTATGCCGATCTTCCCTGGTGGCAAGTGTTTCAGGACCCGAAGCTGCAGGAACTCATACGCACGGCGCTCAAACAGAACTACGATTTGCAACTCGCCACGGAACGAATCAGTGCTGGCCGAGCTCAGCTTGCGGTTACTCGCTCGGGCCTTTTTCCTCAAGTTTCGGGTAACGGCAATTTCAGCGGAGGCAAGGAAAACCTTCAACAGTCCCGATACAACTTTCTGACGCTCACTGCCGACGCTGCTTTCCAACTCGATTTCTTCGGGAAGCTGCGGCGCGCAACGGAAGCGGCCCGCGCCGACCTCCTGGCCACGGAAGACGCGCGCCAAGTCGTGGTGCTAACTCTCGTCAGTGATGTAGCGAACGATTACTTCACGCTGCTGCAACTTGATCTGCAACTCGCGATTACGCGGGAGACTGTCAACACGCAGACCGATTCGGTCAAACTCACCAGGCTGCGCCTTGATCACGGAGTTGCCACGAAGCTGGATGTGCTCCAGGCGCAGCAGGTCCTCGACACCGCGAATGCCCAGATTCCTGACCTGGAGCGACAAATTGCTCAGACAGAAGACGCCATCAGCATCCTGCTCGGCAATTATCCACAAGACGTCGCACGCGGGATTTCGCTGGTCGAGCAAACACTTCCGCCTGAAGTTCCGGCTGGCCTTCCCTCTTCGATTATCGAGCGCCGGCCCGACATTCGAGAGGCGGAACAAATCTTGATTGCCGCGAACGCCAACATCGGAGTCGCCAAGGCTCAGTTCTTCCCGCAAATCTCCCTGACCGGAGGAGGCGGCGGTTCCTTTGGTCGAAGCTCTGCCTTCTCAAGTCTGATGACGACCCAGCTTGGCTTCTGGTCCTATGGCGCCCAAGTGAGCCAGCCAATCTTTACCGGAGGCGCGCTGAAAGGAAATTTGCATCTGGCCGAATCTGAACACCAGCAGGCTCTGATCGGCTACCGGGAAGCGATCCAGCACGCCTTTGGGGAAGTTTCGGACGCGCTAATCGGGTACGAGAAACTTCATCAGGTCCGGACACGCCAACAGGATACCGTGGCCGATCTGCAGGAAACCGTTCGCATTTCCACGCTTCGCTACAAGGGCGGCACGACGACATACCTCGAGGTGCTCGATGGACAGCGTTCGCTCTACGGCGCCGAGCTGACACTCGCAGCGGCGCGGGCAGATGAATATCGCAGCCTGGTCCAACTCTACAAGTCGCTGGGAGGAGGCTGGCAACAGTGAAATCGTCGGCCAGCAGTCCGTCATGGCGCGTGTCCCAGATCGGACAACTGATTCTGAATCAGTTGCTCAATGCGCAATGCTCAATGCGCTCCATTAAGGCCACTTAAAGTAAAAACGGTCATTGTGCATCATGCAGGTTTACGATGGCACGTTGCACGTGAGCTTGGTGCGCCTTAGTCCGCTCAGGATCGCTTTGGACAGCAGCGGAAGCGGACGCATCGGATGTGGGCGATTTACTGTCATTTTGCAACGTTTCAGTGGCGGAGAGCGCCGCCGCGCATCGAGCAGCAAGAGCTGTTATCTCAGCCCGGGCGGTGTCTGGGCGATACCCGATCCGATTGCCCGTCTGCATGGCCGTCGTGACATCGTCTGGAACTGCCTTGGTCGTGGGATAGTCTGCCGAGAGCGTGTCGTAGGCTTCGCGGAGACGCCGCATGCGTCCGGTAAAGCCATCGATCAGATTTCTGGAAGCGATTGAGCCAGGGGCTCGGTGCACCACGATTGTCGTCGCCCGGTGAACATCAGCAGAGGCGACGGGCACAATGGTGGTCAGTGTGTTGCCCTCAAAGCGCCAGCCGGGCTGCGTCACGTCAAGTGTGAACTGCAACGATACTCCGTTGGCCGTGACGGAGACCGGCGGCCAGTCCGACGGGAGGCGTACTTCGTACCTGCGCATCGGCTGCATTGCTGGATATCCGCCGCGAACCGGGGCGACGGTGACGGTGAGTTCGTCGCCGGATTGCGTGGCGCTAACGTCAGTCCACGCGGTGCCAACATTTCGCTGATAGTCCTCAGCGTGACCAGAATCCTCATAGACCGTGTAGTGCGAGGTTTCGCCGTCCGCCAGAGGAGCGATCGAGAGAATCAGGGGATCGACTGCGCGCTCGCCGGTGTAGAGCATAGGTGGCTGCATGGGTAGGATCGAGCCCGCCTTAAGGAACACAGGCAACTGGTCGATCGCGTAACTTCGATCAAGGTCGAGCGGGCCATGGAAGTGTTTGCCGCTCGACCACTCGATCCAGTCGCCTGCGGGCAGCCAGAGGTGTTCGGTTGCAAGGCCGGTTGCTGCATCGACCGGATGGACGACGGGCGAGACGAGCATGTTCTCGCCAAACAGGTATTCGTTCTTCGCTGCGTAGGCTTCGGGAGCCTCCGGGAAGTCGTAGTAGAGAGGACGCAGGAAGGCGACTCCAGTATCAAAGGCGCGGCGCGCTTCCGTATATACGTACGGCTGCATCGCATACCGAAGCTGGAAGCTAGCGCGCATGATATCGCTATAGGGTTCTGGATAGGCCCAGATGCGACGTTCGCTATCAGCATTCTTGGTGGTGTGTGTGCGCAGAATCGGGCTGAAAGCGCCGAACTGGATCCAGCGCGTATAGAGCTCTGGCTCGATCACGCCGGGCATGTGGCCGCCGATATCGTGCGACCAGTAGGCGTAGCCGACGTTGGCAGCGGTTGCGGTGAACCACGGTTGGAAGGCCAGAGAATCCCAGGTGGAGATCGTGTCTCCGGAAAAACCAATCTGGTAACGGTGATTACCGAGGCCACCCCAGCGATGAAAAAGAAGCGGGCGTTTGCCCTCGTGCTCCTGGTCGGTGAAGTGGATGTAATTGAGCCACCAGGTGGGATTGACGCCGGCAGCCTTCGTATTGTTCTCCTGCTGCCAGTCCAGCCACCAGAAATCGACCCCCTGGGATTCCAGTGGATGATGCAGCAGATCCAGATAGTTCTTCGCGAACTGGCGGTCGGTAAGGTCAAATGGGACATACTTCTGGCTTGCCGGATCGATTCCCATATTGTGGGCAAACTGCCGGTACGCGTCTTCCCAGGGTTGCACGCCGCTCGCGGGATGGAGATTGAGCGTCACCTTCAGACCTTCGTTGTGCAGCTCGGTCAAGAAGTCCTTGGGATCGGGGAAGAGCGCAGGGTCCCAGGAATAGCCGCTCCAGCCTTTGCGATGGCCGGACGCGTCCGTGATCTCGAAGTGCCGTCCAAAAGTCTTGTGCCAGTCCATGTCGATCACGAAGACGTCAAACGGAACACTATCCTGATGAAAGCCGGTGACAAGATCGCGCAGCTCTTGATCACTATAGGCCCAGTAGCGTGACCACCAGGCTCCGAAAGCATAGCGTGGGGGCAGCGGGATGCGCCCGGCGACGCATACGTAGTCGCTCAGAGCCCGCTTGTAGTCATGACCGTAGCCGAAGAAGTAGAGATCCTGCCGCGTGCCCGATGGCCGTGGCAATACCCACGGCTGGGTTGTGGCGTCGCCATGGCTGAAGTTGAAATCAAAGGAATCAAAAAGCGGCCCGGCATCATCCACCAAGACCCAGCCGTCCCGTGAAATCAGCCCATCTCCGATTGGCTCTTTGAGGTGCTCGGCGCCCAGTGCGCCATCCAACGTGCGCGTCGTTCCCTGAAGATTGCCGGTCGAGGGCATTCCGGGGCGCCATGTAACGGGCTTGCCGTCCAGTTGCAGCGTGATTGCCAGATTGTTGGCGGTGAAGCCGGTGGCCTTAGGGGTGCGCTGGTAAACCAGTTTCAACTTACCGGTATCGATCGTGACCGCATTACCAGAGAGCTTCTTGGCGAATTGCGGCACGGGCAATTTGCGATTCAGAAAAATAAACGAGGCGTGATCCTCGAATTTGTCATCCGCAGCCCATTCCATGCGGATGAGTTCCGGAGTGAGCACCGTGAACCGGGCATGACCGGCTCTGACCACCGCGGAGGGATCGGCCACGGGGTCGGTTGCCGTCGAAGGCGCATCGGCAACGGTCTCGGCGAGACTCTGCGCAGACAAAGGAGAGACGGCGAACAGGGTCAAAGCGGCAAGTAGCGGGTACACGCAACAGGCAACGACCTTCATCGAAGACTCCCTTGTGGTTGACTGCATTTCGCCCGGTGGATGGCCCTACGCACATTCCTATTTCAATTCAACATGCGAGCACCAGGATCGGGTTCGACTCCGTGATCGTTTCCCCGATCCTTCGTACTCTAGTAGTCTTGCAGTCTCTTCTGCAAGGGTGACTCTTCCGTGCCGCTACATTTGGTGGAGGGATTAGGGTCGTCGGCCAGAGTTCACCCGTGACCAGCGAGCCAAGGGTCTTGACTTTACAAGTGATTCTTAGATTATAATGGTTCTCATCTAACACAGAGTATTTCCAAGTGCCTTCCGCTCACGAACAATTCCGCGAACTGGCTTGGAAGTGTGGCTTGGCGGCTACGCACCAGCGGCAGGTAATCTATGAAGCGGTCGTGGCCACTCCTGGACATCACTCCCCGGAAACTATTTATGTGGCCGTTCGGCGGCGAACGCCATCTATGTCTTTGGCTACGGTCTACAACAACCTGCGTCTGTTTGTGGAACACGGACTGCTGCGGGAAGTCAGCCCTCATGCTTCCACTTTGCTGGTGGAAGGCAATCTTGAACCGCATCATCACTTGGTATGCACGCGCTGCAAATCGGTGCAGGATATTGAAGGTGACTTCATCAACCACAAGAAACTGTCGCGGCAAGCGCCGCGCGGGTTTGACTTAACCCGGCCGCTAGTTGAGGTGTTTGGTCTTTGCCGGCGGTGCAGTGCTGAAAAATAATTTTTGCTAACGCAGTACGCAATCCAATATTAGAAGGAAGAAAACATATGGAAAATACACTCGCGACTTCATCGGGGAGCGTTTCCCCGGAAGCTAAGGACAAGAGCACTACAGCCGAAGGGAAATGCCCGGTGGCACACGGCGCTCGCAAACCCCACACGAATGTGGATTGGTGGCCAAATCAGGTGAATGTGAACATCCTGCACCAGCATTCCTCAAAGTCCGATCCGATGGGCAAGGAGTTCAATTACGCGGAAGAGTTTAAGAGCCTCGATCTGAAAGCCGTGGTTAAGGACCTGCATGCCTTGATGACGGATTCGCAAGAGTGGTGGCCAGCCGACTTTGGACACTATGGGCCGCTTTTTATTCGTATGGCGTGGCACAGCGCGGGAACCTACCGCATCGGCGACGGGCGCGGAGGAGCCGGAGCCGGGCAACAGCGCTTCGCGCCGCTCAATAGCTGGCCGGACAATGTGAACCTGGACAAGGCGCGACGGCTGCTGTGGCCGATCAAGCAGAAATATGGGCGGAAAATCTCGTGGGCCGACCTGATGATTCTTGCGGGCAACGTCGGTCTTGAATCGATGGGCTTCAAAACATTCGGTTTCGCCGGCGGGCGTGCGGACGTGTGGGAGCCTGAAGAATTGAACTGGGGGCCCGAGGGGACGTGGCTGGCGGATGAGCGCTACAGTGGCGATCGTGAACTGGAAAATCCTCTGGGCGCGGTACAGATGGGCCTGATCTATGTGAATCCGGAAGGTCCCAATGGAAAGCCGGACCCGATAGCGGCGGCGCGGGATATCCGAGAGACTTTCGCGCGCATGGCGATGAATGACGAAGAGACGGTTGCGCTGATTGCGGGCGGTCACACCTTCGGCAAAACCCACGGCGCTGCCGTTCCTTCTCAATATGTGGGCAACGAACCGGAAGGCGCCGACATTGAGGATCAAGGCTTGGGGTGGAAGAATAAATTTGGCAAAGGGTTTGGCGCCGACACCATCGGTAGTGGCCTGGAAGTGACTTGGACCACGACGCCGACGAAGTGGAGCAACAACTTCTTCACAAGCTTGTTCAGCTACGATTGGGAACTGACGAAGAGTCCGGCGGGTGCGCATCAGTGGACTCCGAAAAATGGCAAAGGCAACGGTACCGTGCCGGATGCGCATGATCCGGCAAAGCGTCATGCGCCATCGATGCTGACCACGGACCTAGCGTTGCGGCTGGACCCTGCTTACGAAAAGATTTCACGCCGCTTTTACCAGCATCCGGATCAGTTCGCAGACGCGTTTGCGCGAGCATGGTTCAAGCTGACGCACCGCGACATGGGACCGCTGCCTCGCTACCTTGGTCCTCTCGTTCCCAAGGAGACTCTGCTGTGGCAGGATCCGGTTCCTGCCGTGGATCATAAATTGATTGCGGAGAAGGACATTGCCGCTCTGAAGGAGAAGATTCTGAAGTCAGGGCTGTCGATCTCGCAACTGGTGAAGACTGCGTGGGCAGCGGCGGCGTCGTTCCGCGGCTCTGACAAGCGTGGCGGGGCAAACGGGGCGCGCATTCGCCTGACGCCGCAAAAGGATTGGGAAGTGAACCAGCCGGCCGAACTGGCGAAGACCATCAAGAAGCTGGAGGCGATCCAAAACGAGTGCAACAGCGCGCCGTCCAACGGGAACAAAGGCCGGAACAAAGGAAAGCAGGTCTCGCTGGCCGACCTGATCGTGCTAGGCGGATGCGCAGCCGTCGAGGAAGCTGCGAAGAGGGCCGGGCACAAAGTGAAGGTTCCCTTCTCACCGGGGCGCACAGATGCATCGCTGAAGCAGACCGACGTGCACTCATTCGCCGTAATGGAGCCGGTGGCTGACGGATTTCGCAACTATCTTCGCGGGGGACAGGTTCGGTCAGCCGAGGAGTTGCTGGTGGATCGGGCGCAGTTGTTGACACTGACTGCCCCCGAGATGACGGTGCTGATCGGCGGCATGCGCGCGCTGAATGCAAACTTCGGGCAGGCCAAACACGGGGTCTTCACCAAACGGCCGGAGACGCTGACGAATGATTTCTTCGTCAACCTGCTCGACATGAATACGAAGTGGCAGCCGTCGTCTGGATCCGAAGGGGTGTATGAGGGGCGCGACCGGAAGACGGGCAAAACCAAGTGGACCGCTACGCGCGTCGATCTGGTGTTCGGATCGAACTCGCAGCTTCGGGCACTCGCGGAAGTGTATGCGAGTAACGACTCTAAGGAGGCGTTTGCCGGGGACTTCGCGGCTGCGTGGGGCAAGGTAATGAATCTGGATCGCTACGACCTGGCCTGAGTTCGCAGAAGAGGAAAGTGCTGTTGCTGTGGTTCGGATTGGCTAAACCGAAGGTATCGCTTTTCCTGGCTTGCGGGGGAGTAGTGGAGCTTAGGCGGAGGAACTAGAGCGCAAGAACTGCTGAAGATCGTTCAGCAACTCAACCAGGCCCTTAAACGCGAAGAGCAAGTCCGGCGCGATTTCAGGGAGGCCATGAGAGCGAACCAGCAGATAGTCACTTCAGCCCCGAAGGCGAAGACCTTCTTTACTTCCTAGGACTCGCAGTAGCGCTTCCCCGGCCGACGGCTCGCAGGGCTGCAACAAGCGAGCCCACAATGGAAAAACCGATCAGCAATATTAGACCGCTCAAACCTAGACCGCCCAGCAACTCAACCGTGCCTTCCAGCATGCTCATGTCCCTCGTTTCCAGTGAAGTAGCAGCAGATCGACAGCCAAAACTCTCAGCAGCGATCGAAGCGCCATGGCGGGCAGGAAACCCTGCCCTGCCAGGGAGCTTTGGGATCAGAAGCGGAAAACAATTCCCGCGGATGGTTGCGCCGTGTGAGTCCAGCTGTCAGTGTTGAGCGCTTTGACGCCAAAATCGGCATCTTTGTAGACGTAGCCCCTGTACTCAGCACGTAAAGAGAGACGTTTGGTCAACGTGTAATTGGCACCACCGCCATACAGAAAAGCACCTTTCGCCTGGGTATCGGCGCCGGGCACGAAACCGCCCGCGTTGCCGGTTGGATGGAATACCAAACTCCCGCCTCCGCCCAAAACATAGGGACTGAATCTGCTGATCCTGAAGGGAAGACTTACAACCATGCCGGCAGTGGCTGTGTGCACGTCAGACTGAACTCTGGAAAGTCCGCCGGTAGAAAAATACCTCTGGGTGTCGCGATCGAAGCCGTAGTTCGCTTCGGCGGCGAGCCAGCGGTTGATGTGATAACGGTACCCAAGGAGAAACCCGCCTGTATTTGTTGTGCTTCGCGAGATTCCCTGGCCGTTAGTGTCCTTGGTGAAAAACCCCGTGCCTTGCAGACTGATCTCGGAGCGGTTTTCCTGGGCGATAGCGCCAAGAGTTAAGAGAGTGACAAAACCTGCAAGCATAATCGCGGTTCGCCGCATAGTGTTACTCCTCCATACTTGAATGAGTGCCTACGACTCCCGCGAACGTGACTGTGCACGGCGTGAATCGTGTCCCGGAATCGAGACTGACCAGAAGTGCACCTACGGTGCCAAAGTGCACACAGGGGGGTTCTGTCCCGAAATACTTGATTTGAATGCAGGTTGCGCACCGCGGGCACAGGTTGACGGGAGCGCCTGTCAATCGCATCGACGCGCGATTTGACAGGTGACAAGAGCTCCGACATTTGTAGAAGCTTTCTGGCGTGTCGCTACATCAGATGAAACATATGGCGGACCGGGCAGTCGCCTTTTCACGGCGGTGGTATTGACTAACGTGTTCGCAATTGACTTGTGAGGGGCGGGCAAGAGGCTATGAGCACTTTATCCGCAACCATCTCAGAGGAATACACACAGCGCTATGAAGCGCTGCTGCGTGCGGTCAACGCAATTGGCACATGCAGTGACTGTGACACGGCTGCCGACGTACTGGTGCAAGCTCTGCGCGAAGTGATTCCCTTTGACTACCTGGAGCTTATCGCCTTTGAGAATGAAACCAGGACTGTCGCGTGGCATCTGCTCTATTCACATGGCGCACGGCGTAGTCTGTCTTCGACAGACGTTGTCGTGGACGGCACACCTATGGAATGGGTATACGAGTCTCAGCAGGCTCTTGTCACCCGGGATTGGAATGAGGAGACGCGATTTGGGAAGCATGGTGAATCTCTGAACGAATTGGGGATTGCGTCCACCTGCGTGCTGCCGTTGGCGAGGGGCAAGCGCCGGCTGGGTGTGCTGAGCATAGGCAGATCGCGTCCGGACGCCTACCCCGAGGACGAAATCCGATTCCTCTCTCTGGTGGCCGACCAGATTGCGCTGGCGATCGACGCCGCGGTGAACTTCTACTTGTCGCGGCAGGCGCAGGATCGGCTGAAACTGATTCTTGATCTAACAAACCAGGTTGTCTCGAACTTGAATTTTCAGGAACTGCTGCGAACTATTTCCGCGAGTGTTCGCCGGGTCATGCGCTGCGACGCAGCAGCGATCATGCTGCCCGAGCCAGACGGAGTGCACTTGCGGGTGCACGCTCTCGACTTCCCGGACAGCAGGGGATTTTTTACAAAACAGGGATTGATTCCCATCGCGGATTCGATGCCCGGCGAAACCTTTCGAAGCGGCAAGCCGTGGATTCTAAATCGGCTCGATCCGGCTGACGTGTCCCCGGAGACGTACGCCAAGGCGACAGGGGAGGGCATGAATTCGCTTTGCGACGTGGCTCTCATCAGCCGGGATCGCGTGCTTGGCGTGCTCGCCCTGGCAAGCCGGCAGGAGAATGCTTTCGATCCGGAGGAGGCAGCCTTCCTATCCCAGGTGGCACAGCAGGTCGCGATCGGGGTGGAGAACGCTGTGGCCTACGGGGAGATTGCCGACCTCAAAGACAAGCTCGCGCAGGAGAAGCTGTATTTAGAAGACGAGATCCGCGGCGAGATGGACTTCGAAGGAATCGTGGGGCAGAGTTCGGCTCTTCGCCATGTTTTGAACCTGGTGGAAACCGTGGCTCCCAGCGACTCGACGGTGTTACTTCTGGGCGAGACCGGCACGGGAAAAGAATTGATTGCGCGCGCGATTCACGAACGCAGCCGGCGCAAGGAGCGGACCTTTGTAAAACTTAACTGCGCCGCGATTCCGACGGGACTGCTCGAGAGCGAGCTTTTTGGGCATGAGCGGGGCGCTTTCACGGGCGCAATCGCCCAGAAAGTCGGCCGCCTCGAACTGGCCGACCAGGGCTCGCTGTTTCTGGATGAGGTGGGCGACATTCCGGTCGAGATTCAGCCCAAATTGCTGCGCGCCTTACAGGAGCGCGAGTTTGAAAGGCTGGGCAGCAACCGAACCAAGAAGGTCGATGTGCGACTGGTAGCAGCGACCAATCGCGACCTCGAAAAAATGATGGAGAATCGGGAGTTCCGCAGCGATTTGTACTATCGCCTGAACGTGTTTCCGATTCGCATTCCACCTTTGCGGGAACGCCCGGAGGATATTCCGCTGCTGGTCCGCTATTTTATCCAGAAGTACGGGCGCCTCATGAACAAGCAGATCGAATCGATTCCCGCCGCGGCTATGAGGAAGCTCTCGAGTTGGCATTGGCCGGGAAATATCCGTGAGCTGGAGAATTTCATCGAACGCTCGGTGATCCTTACGCACGGCACGACGCTGCAGGCTCCGATCGCCGAACTGAGCAACAACGGTAAGACCACTCTAGTGTCTGGGACGCGGGAAGCGGATGAACGCGATGAGATGGTCCGCATTTTGAAAACCACCAACGGGCGAGTAGCCGGACCCGACGGCGCGGCGGCCCGCATGGGCCTGAAGCGCACGACCCTGATCGCCCGCATGAAGAAACTCGGCGTCGACCCGCGAAGAGTGTCAGCTCTCTAGCCTTACCCAAGCCAGGCGCGCACGCCTTTGCTCTCAATGAGTCATGTGAGAGACCCTTTGGCCTATTTTGGCCCTTGTCTTGCTCTGAGTCGTGAGGTGATTGGGTCATTGGCATTGCTGACGGTTTGCGGCGCTGCAGTTTTCTTCATGCTCGCATTTCTGTGGGCTCTTCTGAAAGACGCCGTAAGGCCTCGTATTCGATTCATCGAAAGACGAGAGAGAATCAGCGTCGCTCCGGTTGAGCATGATTTCAGGCGCGGGGACCGGGCAGCGTAATCTCGCCTGCTTCAAGAGAAATCCGGTCCCTTTCGGCGATTTCCTGAAGTTCCGTTTTTCGTGTCGAATCTCCGCAAGTGTCAAATCTGATTTTGACATTCTTTGACACAATGCTCCCAGGATCTTTCTTCTATCAATGGTTTCAGCACTTTGCGGGCTTGCGGCTTTGGCAAGTGCGTTGCCCTTATGACGTTAGGCCTGAGATCGAATTATGTTCAAGATTTCCATCGTCGACACTCCATCTCGACGCAAGCTCGTCGTGGAAGGAAGGCTCATCGAACCCTGGGTGGCTGAGTTGCGCACGACCTGGAAAAATGCGACCCGTGACCTGGACGGACGCAAGTTGGCGATTGACTTGAGCAGCCTGACCGTTATCAGCCGCGAGGGAGAAGACGCAATTTTAGATCTGATGAAGCAAGGTGCGAAGTTTTCCTGCTCCGGCATTCTTACTCGGCACGTGCTGAAGGGCCTTGCCCGAAGATGTGGATGCAAGCCGTTACCGTATCCGAAAAGAAAAGCGCTGAAATCATGAACGAACACTTTGGGTTGTCGATTTCCACACAGCTCAAACGACTGATAAGTGAGAGACGGAGGTAAAGATGACGGAAGCAAAGTACATGACCGGACCTACGCCGTACGCAAGCAGCGCAGATTTCCGCCGAATCTTTGACGAAGATATGAACGGGCTCTACCTGCTCTCGTTCCTGCTGACGGCGGATCATGAGAAAGCTGAGCAGTGTTTTGTCTCCGGCCTGGAGGACGCGGTAGATGGCAACCCGGTTTTCAAGGAATGGGCGCGCTCCTGGGCGAGGCGGGCGATTATCCGAAATGCCGTGAGGGTAATCAATCCGCGGCCGGTCGAGGGAAGTAGCGGTTCAAGTTTTGCTGCGGTCAACGGCGATGACAAAATATCGCTAGTTGAGGGGCAGGCCGAGATCGGTGCGGTTCTTGCTCTCGAACCGTTCGAGCGCTTTGTTTACGTGATGACGGTCCTTGAGCGGTATTCGGATCACGAGTGTTCTGTCCTTCTGGGCTGTGCGCGGCGGGACGTGCTCGCCGCGCGAACTCGCGCTTTGCGCCAAGCGGGAAGCGCGATGGAAATGCATTGTAAGCAACTGCCAAATGCCGGTGCGGAGAATCTCGCATTGCATGAGCGGCGCCATAGTTCTCTGCTTGAATTGCTGGTTGCTCCTCGTTTGGTAACTTCCGCGTAAATTAAGAACCCTTTCAGGAACTCCTTCTCTGCTGAACTTGGGGTGCGCGGGCCCAAGCGAACGAACTCGTTGCTCTGGTCCAGCTTTATCAAGCGCTGGGCGGGGGTTGGCAACAATTAGGACGTCTGGGACTGAACTGGCTGCGGCCTTGCCTTGGGTTGATGTCCGCCAAAACAGGTCAATGCCCTTTGGAAACGGGCGCCTGACGAGACTCGCGCCTTTGTGGAGGAAGTATTTTCTCTCGAGGCACAATTCCTTCTCCTTCCTTCACCGAGTAGAGCCGGTCGGCGGCAAGGTTGTTTATGGTTTCAGTCTTGCCAGAGGGCCAAAGGATTTCTACGCGATCAAGGTGGTCGTGAGAAGCCAGGCCGAAGTGGATGCGCAGGTCGTTTTGCGACAGATAGCTGCCACCGCTGCGAACTTCATCGACTTGAACCAGGTCTCCGGCGAAGGCTTTGAGGCGAGCATTCAACGCCAGACGATTGCTTTTGGTTCCGGCCAGTTCAAACTCGATCCAGTGGTTATGGATGCCGCCCTGGTTGCGAAGGATGAGCGGCTTGCCATCAATATTTTCGACGACGATGTCGATGCGGCCGTCGTTGAACAGATCGCCGAAGGCCGCGCCGCGGCTGACTTGGGGGATGCGAATCGCGGGGCCAGCCAGTTCGCTGATGTTGCGAAAGGTGCCGTCGTGCTGGTTCAGGAACAGGAGTTTGGGCTCGCGGTAGCGGGCGCCGACATCGAGCGTGTCCACTTGCGGATAGACGTGGCCGTTGACCATAAAAAGATCCGGCCAGCCGTCGTTATCGAAATCGAAAAATGCGGTGCCCCAACCAACGTAGGGGATGGTCGGTGACGCGACGCCAGCCTGAAAGGAGACGTCGGTGAAATTCATTCCTCCATCATTGCGAAATAGCGCGGCGTACTCTTCGGAAAAATGAGTAATAAAAAGAGAGAGGCGGCCGGTGTGGAGGTAATCACCGAGCGCAATGCCCATGCCTGCTTGCTCGGAGCCATCCCCGCTGACGGCTACGCCTGCGAGAAAAGCCACGTCGGTGAAATGGCCCTTTCCGTCGTTGCGGTAGAGGAAGTTGGGCGTGGAATCGTTGGCGACAAAAAGGTCAAGGCGGCCATCATCGTTGAAGTCTGACCAGACGGTTCCGAGGCCGTAGTAGCCGTGGGGATCGTCGACGCCGGCGGATTTGGAGACGTCGGTGAAAGTGCCGTCACCGTTGTTGTGAAACAGCAGGTCGCCAGCGCCTTTCAATCCGCGCGGCCCGCACTGCACGGCGAGGCTGTGATACTGGCAGGTCTTACTGGAACCAAATTTAGGGAGATCGTCGAGATGGAAGTCGACGTAATGGGAGACAAAAAGGTCGGCAAAGCCATCGGCGTCGTAATCGCCGAAAGCGGCGCCGGTGGCGAACTGCGTGTCGATGAGGCCGGCTGGTTTGGTTACGTCGGTGAAGGTGCCGTCGCCGTTATTGCGGTAGAGAACGACTCCGCCGAGGCAGGTAACGAGCAAGTCGGGCCAACCGTCATTATTGTAGTCGCCGACTACGGCGCCCATGGCGAAGCAGGGATAGCCGACGCCAGCTTTGTCGGTGACGTCGGTGAAAGTTCCGTCACCGTTGTTGTGGTAGAGAGCGCTACGGGCTTTTTGGCCGGCGATTGCCATATCGACAGTGGGAGCGTTGGTGAAATAAATGTCGAGAAAGCCGTCGCGGTCGTAATCGATAAGAGCAACTCCGCCGCCCATGGACTCGACGATGTATTTTTTTTCGGATGAGGACAGGTGTTCGAACTTGATGCCGGTGGAGTCGGTGATGTCAACCAGTTGTGGGAGTTGGGTGGGAATTTGTTGGCTGAAGAGCTCGGTTGAGGATACTAGTAGAGCAACTAACAGGCCCAGTAGGCTTAGGGCGCTTGGCCAAAATGAAACGAAAGTGGGGCGAGGAGACCGGATCATGATGGGGGATACGGCGGAGCAGTAGTGACGGGCTTCGATCCGGGCGGGACGGGGCCGGGATTTTCCTTGGCTTTTAATTTATGAAACTGGTCCATCTCGCGCTGAGCACGGTCGTGCTGATTCAAGCGGGCGAAAAGCAGGCCAAGTTGGTAGTGAGTATCGGCGACAGCAGGTGCAAGCTCTACGGCGCGAGTCAGGTGTTCTTGAGCTTTGGGGTAGTCACGTTGCGATAAATAAAGCTGTCCGAGCAGAGCATGTGCGCGCGCATAGGCAGGGCTGATGGCCACTGCTTTCTCGATGTAAAGGATGGCTGCGGGCGCATCGCCCTGATCTTTTGAGATTGAGCCTAGCTGGTAATAGGCTTCTACTTGTTTGGGATCGAGACGGATACATTGCTCAAAGTTGGTTTGGGCGGCGGGAAAGTCGCGCAAGTTGACTTCGTCCATACCTAAGGCCAGAAGGGCGAGCGGGTCGGCAGGGCGAAGTTGCAAGTATCTCTCGAGCGTAGTTCGAGCCTGCTCGAAGTCACCATTCTGCAACTGTGCGACACCGACTAAGTAAACAGCTTCAGGTTCGTCAGGGCGGAGTTTAACCAGTTGTTGCGCTGCATCTACGGCGTCTGCGGCGTGGCCGGAGTGCAGGCTGGTGGCGGCGAATTTCCGCAGCACATCGGGCGAGTCTGGAGCGATGGCGCGGCAGCGGGCGAGGAGTTCCATGGATTTCTCCCATTTTCCCTGCTCGGCGAGCAAATGGGACAGCGATTGCAGAGCGCTTAGGGATTTTGGGTTGAGGTCGATGGCGCGCTGGTAGTTTTTCTGGGCGAGAACGAGTTCACCTTTGCGTTCGCGAGCGCGGCCCATCGCGAAAAAAAACTCGGAAGTAAGAGGCGGTTGCTTCTCGGCGATCTGGAGGGCGGCGAGAGCGTCGGGGACGAGATCGAAATCGAGGAGCACCTCGGCAAAGTCGACGAGAAGGCTGTGATTCTTTGCCGCGCGTGACATAACTGCTGGAACCAGAGCACGAGCTTCGTTGATTGATCCCAGACCCAGGTAGCTGGCGGCCAGGAGCGGGAAAGCTTTATCTGGACGGTGGGAAGCGGGGATTCGTTGCAACGCTTCGAGGGCCCGGCGATAGTCATTTTGTTTCAGGTAAGCGGAGGCTAAGGCGGAGTCGACGTCGGCATCGGTTGGGGCTAAGCGTGCGGCTTCCAGCAGAGTGGTGATCTCTTTATCGGTCTCGCCTTGCGCGTTGAAGAGACGCGCGAGATTTACTCGGACGGGAAGAAAATCTGGAGCCAGGGTGGTGGCGCGATTTAGCAGGGTTTCCGATTCGGCGTAGCGCTTTTGCTGAAGCCGGATGGTTCCCAACAAATTTAAAGCTGACGCATTATCGGGATGTTGCTTGAGCACATCCCAGAGTTGGGCTTCGGCCTGGTCGAGTTTGCCGGCTTGGATCAGGGTGGCGGCGCGGGCAATGTTCTGCGAATTCTCGTCTGGGGGGGCAGATGCGGCACAAAGAGTAAGCAGCGCGAATAGGATGAGGGCGCACGCGGTGATGGGTCGCCAGTAAACAGTCACGGGTGTGCGGTGCCTCGTTCTTTCTCTTTCAACGCCTGATAGGCCTGGAGGACACGTTGAGCGTCATCGGCGCGGCCGTCGCGGCGGTAGGCGAGGCTCAACTGAAAGTAGCTGTAGTCTTTTGTGGGATCGAGGCGGACGGCGGTTTCGAGTTTTTCGATGGCGGGCTTTACCTCGCCGCGCTCGAGCAGGAGTTTGCCCAGTTGGTACTGGGCGTCGGCGTAATCCGGCTTGTCGCGCACTACCTCAGTAAGCAGAGCGAATGCCTGATCTTTTTGTTGCTGCATGAGCAGGCCGTAGGCGAGATGATATTTGGCCTTCGCATCGGAGGGATGGGCGGTGAGTTCGGCGCGAAATTCCTGGACCGAATCATCGACTTTGCCCTGGCGAAGAAGGATGAGGCCGCGGCCGAAATGGGCTCCGTCGATTTTAGGATCAAGTTCCAGGGCACGCGAAAATTCGCCGGCAGCGGGGGTGTACTGATTTTGATCGGCGAAGGCCTGGCCGAGCAGCACGTGAATTTCTGCTACGTCAGGATTTTTTTCCAGCATCCGGCGAAAGACGCGGGAGGCGTTTGCGGAATCGCCGGTGTGGACAAGGGAAACTCCCAGGGCGTAGAGCACTCCGGGATCGTCGGGCAGATCCGCGAGCACGGGCTGAAACACCGCGACTGTTTGGGCGAACTTGTCGGTCATGAAGTAACTGACGCCAAGCGCGTCGCGGGCTTTGGTGTCGCCGGGCTGGTGCGTGAGTTGGCGGGAGAGCGGCGTGATCGCCTCTTCGAAACGCTGGGCGCGGAAACTGGCTAAGCCATAATTGCGGTCGAGGCCAGGAAGATCAGCATTCCATTGCGCGGCTTTGTGAAAGTAATCGGTCGCGGGAGCGTATTGCTCGCGGCGTGCCTGGATCACACCTAAGTTGTTATAGGAATTGGCGAGGATGTCGGTGAGGGCGTTGCGGATTTCGAGAGCTTTTTTTTGCGCCGCCGCGTCGAATGGGGGACGATTTTCGAGGAGAGCGGGGCGTTCGTGAGTGTTTTGAAGGTCGGGGAGCAGCTCGTGCTGGCCCATTTGATGGGCGTCTTGCTGGTCTTTGTCGCTTTGGAATGCTTGCGCCCGGAGGTCTTGCGACTGCTTGAGTTCGGCCTCTGCCTCGTCCTGCTTCCCCATCTTAATCAGGATCTGGCCGATCATGGTGTGGGCCTTCGATACCTGATAGTGGTTGTGGGAAGGGTCGGTGGTGAGGGCAATCGATTTCTTCAGGGTGGCTATGGCGAGCTCGGGATGATTGCTTTCGAAGTACTCCTGCCCGAGGTAGAGGAGCGGGTCGGGATTATCGGGTTGAAGCTGTACGGCTTTTTTTAGAAATTCTTCGGCAACGGGGAAATCACGGTCTTCGAGATGAATGACGCCGAGAAAGAAGGTGCTGAAGAACTCCTTCGGATTGATCGCCAGTTCCTGCTCGAAAAGCGGGCGGGCCGTGGAGAAGCGCTCTTTTTCTCCCTGAGTGAGATAGGCCAAGGCAAGATAGTAGTGAACGCGGGGGTAGTGCGGGTCGAGCTCGATGGCTTTCTTGAACTCACGGATTGCTTCGTCGAGGTAACCCGTCTCGCGATAGGCGCGCCCGAGCAGAACGTGGAGTTCCGGAGTCGAGCCCATGTCGTTCAGTACCTCGTCAAACAAAAGCTTGGTCTCAGCCAGCTTGTGCTGACTGAGGTAGGCCAGCGCCAGCGAGTACGCCGTCTCGAAGTCCGCCTGGAGGCCCAGAGCAGTGTGGAGGTGTTCCGCGGCCGAGGCGAAGTTGCCCTGCGCGAACTCGACGTTTCCCAGCAGTTGCAGCGCACGCGCATTGCGCGGGTCGGTCTTGACTACTTCGGCGGCCTGGACGCTGGCCTTGTCCAAGTGGCCTGCACGAAAATGAACCAAGGCGAGGTCGATGCGGGCGTCCGCGTAGGGGGGATCTGCGGCGACGGCGGCTTCGAGTAAGTGGACGGCCTGTTCCGAATCATTCGTCTCGGCGGCCGCGAGATTGCCCATGCGCTGCAAGGCGAGAGCGAGTACCTGGTGGTATTCGGATTCGGCGCGATCGAGATCCCCGCCGAGCTGGAAGGTTTGGGCGGCGCTGTAGTGCTGATTGAGCGGATCGGGGGGTTGCTGCGCGGCGGAAACACTGGCCAGCAGAAGCGTACTGACGATTGCGCCAGCTGCGAGACGGGAGGCAAGAGCCAGACAGACGGCGAGGAAACGCACTGGGAAATTTCCAATCAAAACAATGGGAGGCGAAGCTCGTTTGAGCCTCGCCTCCATTAGACGCTGGAGCAAATTGTCCGTCAAGCCTCAGAAGGTGAATCGCAGTGCGTACTGAATCTGACGCGCCGGACGGGTGAAAGTGGCCTGGCCAAAGCCCGTTTGCGAAATGCCATTGGTGGAGAGCAGCGTGCTACTGAGTCCACCGGGCCCCGGAACTATCTGGTACGCAGTGCTCGGTATAGTTTGGGTTTGGCCGAGGGGATTCCCGGTCAGGTAGCAGTGATCATTGACGAGTGGGCTAGCTGATGTTGAGGCGACTGGGGCGTTAAGGGGGATAAAGTTCCCACTGCTGTCGCCAAAGCAAAGCTGAGCTCCGCCCAAACCTCCATTTACGCCCTCGAACTGGGTGTGGTTGAACGCGTTGAAGAATTCAAAGCGGAACTGCACTTTCAGCCGCTCGTTAATCTTGAAGTCCTTGTGAAGCGCTATATCCCAGTTGTTCTCGCCGGGACCGTAGCAATCCCCAAGCGAAGCGGTCCCGTCGGTCCCCAGCGGCAATCCGTAGAGGCTGAATGCATTGGGATTTATCCACTGGCTTTCGATTCCTGAACCATGTGCACGACATGGTTGGCCAGCGACACGGTTGGGCCGGTCCTGATTGGTTCCCGTTCCCCACAAGTCAGAACCTGTCATGGGTACAACGGGAACACCGGTCTCGAAAGTGATGACCGGATCGACAGACCAGCCGCCCAAGACGTTTCGCTCGAACGAATTGGCACCCCTCAAACTTGGAAGCTGATAGAGCACCGAACCGGTAAAAATGTGGCGGCGATCGAAGCCGGTAGGTCCATAATCGCGACGGGTATTCAGGTTGTCACTAAAGACGTCGGTAGCTCCCTGGCCAATCAGCCCTTGTACGCCTTGGAGGGCCAGTGCCTTGGACCATGTGTAGGAAAATTGGTAGATCGATCCTCTCGAGTCAATCCTCCCTTTCCACAGAGCCTGCAGCGAATGGTAGGTGGAATAACCTTCAAAGTCGGCGACGGGCAATTCTGCCTGGCCGCTGGTGGCTTGGCCGAAGTAACTCATGTATGGACGGAACCCGGAGTTACCGCCGCCGTTGCCATTAATGTTGGCAATAGCGAAGGCTTGTCGGCAAGTATCACCGACGGGAATTTTGATCGGCAACCCGGTGGGCGCGTAAGGGGCACCGCAAACATTCGGGTTCGCTACCGTGGCTACGGGGTTCCCAGCTATCGGGGTTATTTGGGCAACATCCGTGTAGCTCTGCAAATGGTTGCCGCGGTTTCCCACGTAGCTAACTTGCATGGTATTGTTCCGGAACAGTTCCCTCGATACGCTCAAATTCCATTGCCAGTTATTGGGAATATCGGCGTTATTGGTTCGTCCGAAGGTTGGATAGCCAAACCCTGTGCTAGCTCCACCGGCTGGTGGAGTTCCGTCCAAGAACCTGACACCACTGGCTTTTTGGACGTAGGGGGGATTCTGGGTTCCCTGGATGATGAAAGGATCGAGCTGATAGCGTACGAAAAATTGTCCTGCGCCGGCACGAATTGACGTTTTTCCGTCGCCAAACACGTCCCAAGCGACGCCAACCCGCGGGGCGATATTGTGGTAGCTGTTGCCAACGATAGAGCTGTTCGAAGCGGTGGAAAACCCACCCGCCTGTGCAGCGGTAGTACAGTTTATTTTGCTTCCTGGGGCTTGCAGAAGCCCGTTGCAGGCATCTCCTCCGGGCAAGGTAGCGTTGAACAGGTTTGGTTGGAAGAAGGAGAGTTCGTTGTCCGCAGCGTAGGGCTGCATCAGGAGCGACCAGCGGAAGCCATAGTTGACCGTCAGACGGCGAGTAGCTCTGAAAGTGTCTCCGCCATAAAACTCATAATCCTGATAGCGGCCCGCGGCCTCGTGCAAGGCGTTGGATTCGCCGTAGCCCCATACGGAGCCCTTGAGCAGAATGCTTGCAATGGCATTGCCGGGAGCGCCGGCATCGCCCCAAGCTGTGTTGGCGCAGTTATTGCCGGGGGTACCAGCCTCTTTGCAAGTACCAGGAAACCCCCAAAAAGCGGGCGATTCGTTGAAGTCGCCATTGTTTGGCTGATCCTTGACATTGTGGGCGAGCAAGGCCCCGAACTTGAACTGGTGTTTGCCGGCCACCTTGCTGTAGTCGTCCGTCCAGGTATAGCGATCCATCCGGTTATACCAGGGGGCGGCATTCCACAGGGTGCTGTAGCCCCCGGGGCCCCAGAAGACCGGGGGCGCGAGACCCGCTCCCGCAGTTTTGCCCGATAGTGGGTAACTCGGGGTGAGCGCCGAGTAAATCTGCTGGGAAAGACCGGGGTCGGTTCCTCCAGTCGTGATGTAGATCCGGTTACCGGAATAGCTGAACTGAAAATCATTAACCGCCGTGGCTCCGATGGTTCGATTGAGGCGAATGGCCGCAATCCTTGAAGGCTGCGACCATGAAGAATCGACGGCCGGGAATCCGGTGTCGCCCCACTCTCCATTTGGGATGCTGGGCGCGGGGTTGACCCAGTGCTCCTGAGTGTAGGTGAGCATCAAAGTGGTCGACTTATTGATGATGTAGTCGCCACGCGCGAAGGTTTGCCACAGGTTAACCGGTGAGTTCAAGCTCTGCTTATAGTCGGGATTGGGACAGGGATTGGCAGCGGTGGGAGTGACATTGGCTGCCGGGTATAGATGGGCAATCAAACTCCCGGCGGGGCTCATGCCCTCCACCGTAGAATTGATGTTAGTCAACGTGTTGCCCTTCGGACCGCCGGGATCAGTAACAGGAAAATCAATGATCCCAAATTGCGGGGCGCTTGCATTGAAGTAACAATTTGTCAAATGGCCCCCGGTCGTAGCCCCGGTGAAATCCCCTGCGAGTTCCGCGGCGCTGGGGGTTTGCCCAGTATGGAGATCCCCATCAACCTCCCGGTTAATTTCCTGGGAAAAGAAAAAGAAGAGCTTGTCCTTTATAACTGGCCCGCCGAGCGTTACACCGAAATCGTTGCGGCGCAATTCTCCCTTGCGTATTGCAGGCACTGTATTCGTGTTGAACCAACTGTTGGCATCGAGAGCGTCATTTCTTCCGAAATAATAGACAGAACCGTGCAACGCGTTGGTGCCGCTTTTCGTGACTATGTTGACTTGTCCCCCGCCAGACTCGCCATATTCAGGACCGTACGAGTTGGTCACAAGCTTGATTTCTGAAATGGCATCAATGGTGGGGTACGCCAGAATCGTGCGCTGCGATCCCATATCGTTATTTGGAGCGCCATCCACGGTGAACACGTTGCCGGTGCGCTGACCGCCGCTGAAAACGATGTCCGAACCGCCCAGAACGCCTTTGGTGCTGGCGTTGAACCCGTCCTGAGTGGAGGCGCCGGGCACAAGCAGAGTAAGCCCAATGAAGTTGAGCCCATTCAAAGGCAATTCGCGAACTTGCGCTCCTTCGGTAATATTGCCCAATACTGCGGTTGTCGTATCCACCGCGATGGGATTGGCTTCGACAGTCACCGTTTCAGCAACCGAGCCAACCGCGAGTTTCACATTAAGGACAACCGTCGACGCGACGTGCAGCTCAATATTCTGCTGGGCTTCCGTCTTGAAGCCTTCTTTCGTCACCTTAAGGTGGTAGTGTCCGGGAAGAAGATCGGTAAAGGCGTAGCTGCCATCGGAAGCGCTGGTTACGGAGCGCGAATACGCGGTGCTGTCATTCACAACGGTGACGGTCGCTCCCGCTAAAACTGCTCCTGCGGCATCCGAGACGGTGCCTTGAATGATTCCGTTAGTCTCCTGTGCGGCCATGGCTGACGCCAGAATCAGCACCAAACAGCTCAACAGCACCCCAAACGCTGTCCGTCTCATTAGAGCTCCTCGGAAACCCATCGAAATTTTGAATCGGCCGCTAACGTTTTTGTACTACGCGGGTCATTTAGCTCCAAACGAGGATGCGTTGTCAAGCGAAAAATACCGATATTCTAAAATGTCTATCTCTGACAAACCGGTATTCTAGGGAGTTTTTGCACAATCCACGGTGCGCTGGGTTCCGGCGGAGTAGAATGCTGGCGAATAGTCACGTGGTATGGCGGAGATCCCGGGGGCGATTCTGTGGAGGAGTGATGGAATGACGGCCCTGAAAAAGAAGAAGGGGAACATCCGAAAGAGTCCGCAGGTTACCTTGAAGATGGTAGCCGAGCGTGTGGGTTTGACTAAAGGTACCTGTTCAGCGGTGTTGAACAAAACGGCCGCCTCGCGATCAGTTCCTCCGCACACCCAGGAGCGGATTCTGACGGTCGCCCGCGAGTTGAATTATCGTCCTAGCTTTTACGCCCGCAACCTGGGAGCAAGACGCACCTATACGGTGGGCGTGGTGACCCAGGAGATTGGAGACTTCTACAGCTCCCCAATCATCGGGGGCATAGAGAAATATCTTCGTGAGAAGAATTTTGTCTTCCTTACGGTCGCTCACCGGCACAACCCGGCTCTTCTGGAGACCTATTCGCACCTTCTGCTGGAGCGTGGCGTTGAGGGATTGATTGCCGTGGATACTATGATCGATCGTCCGTTGCCACTGCCGGCCATTGCGATTCCCGGACACCGTCGAGTGGAAGGGGTCACGAATTTTGTGTTGGATCACCGCAAAGGAGTGGGGCTGGCCCTGAACCATCTGGTTCAACTGGGGCACAGAGAAATTGCGTTTATGAAAGGAGCTGCCATCAGTCCGGACGCGGAAGATCGATGGACAGCGATTTGCGAAGTTGCAGAAGAACTCGGCATCCGGATGCGGGCGGAGCTAATTGTTCAACTGGAGGGCGACGATTCGACACCGCAATTAGGTTATCCGTTCGCGAAAGAGTTACTTGCCCGCAAACGGCCGTTTACAGCTTTATTTGCCTACAACGACATTTCTGCGATTGGCTCGATCTGCGCCTTCCAGGAAGCGGGGCTGCGCGTTCCTGAAGATATTTCTGTAGTGGGGTTCGACGATATAAGGATTGCGGTGCATAACAATCCAAGTCTTACGACGGTGCGGCAACCACTGCCAAAAATGGGAGAGATCGCGGCACGGACTTTGTTGAACCGCATAGAAGAGCGCGAGGACTGGATTGCAGAGATCAAGATCGAGCCAGAATTCGTGGTGCGTAATTCAACCGCCAGGGCACAGGGGCTAGGTTCAGTCACACGTAGAATAGAGCGGGCTTCGTGAACGTTATTCGTATGGGAGTGCGGGCGAAGCAATCCGAAGCATCTCACCTAGAGGCGGGATGGCCATCCTGATGGTGCGCTCCGCGATTAGCACGCGGTTTCTTTTGTATTGCGCTGTGGTTGGCATTTTCGCGCCGCTTGCCTATTCGCCGAGCCAACTGCAGGCGCAGATGGCGACGGAGGACCGGCTTCTCTACCGCGCCTGGTGGCCGAGGCACAGCACTGCATCCGAGACTGAATACAGCGGACCAGCGGAGTGTGCCAAGTGTCACGCAGGGAAAGCGGCGACGCAGAAGAGCACGCCCATGGCCCGCACTGCCCTGCCGGTGGCCGACTCGGATATTTTGGGCACGCGCGGGCGGCTGAGCTTCCAGGCGGGCAAAATCAGCTACCAGATCGCGACAGCAATGGGTGGGAGCGTCTACACCGTGACGGATGGTTCGCAAAGTTTGTCGGCGCCGTTGACCTGGTCATTCGGCGATGGTCACGTAGGACAATCGTACCTGTTTGAGCGAGGCGGGACTTTTTACGAGAGCCGCGCTTCGTACTTCGACAGTCTTAAAGGTCTCGATTTCACACCTGGGCGCAAACTCACCGACCCAAAGAACGTTGAGCAAGCGATGGCGCGCGCGGTAAGCGGCGCCGAACTGGTGAGGTGCTTTTCTTGTCATGCGACAAGTTCGACGGTGAACGACAAGCTTGATCGGAGCAGAATCATCCCGGGAATTTCCTGCGAAGCTTGTCACGGGCCGGGTCTCAAGCATGCCAACGCTCAGAAATTGGCCTCGGCGGAAGGACAGGTCTTAGATCTCGACCCAAAGATGGATCTGATCTTCGATCCTGCGAAGCTCACCCCGGCAGATGCGGTGGACTTCTGCGGCTCGTGTCACGGCACATGGTGGGACGTTAAGCTGGCTCCGCCGGTGGGCGTCGCGAACGTTCGCTCGCAACCGTACCGACTGGAAAAGAGCCGGTGCTGGGGGAAGAATGGCGATGCGCGCATCACTTGCGTGGCCTGCCACGATCCGCACCAGAAGCTGGTGCGCGATACGGCTTCCTACGATAAGAATTGCTTGAGCTGCCATGTTGCCGACAGTGCTACGAAGGCGACCGCTGACCATCCGGGGCCGGCCTGCAAAGTGAGCAAAAAAGATTGTGCGTCATGCCACATGCCCAAGTACGAGCTGGCAGATTTTCATTATCGATTTACCGACCATGATATTCGCGTGGTGAGAGCGGATGCGCCTTATCCGGAGTGAGCTGACGACTCGCGACAGGCGCCTCGCACCTGGAACCGTAGGACTTAGTTCGCCGGTGTGACGAATCAATTCTCGAGCTTCGTCTCGCACCGGACCGCCGAAGGCGGCTATCCGCCCACCAGCACTTCCATACTAAGTGATGCAAAACTCTTTTCTTGACTCTGGTTATAGAGCGTGCTAACCATGTAGAAAATCGGTTTCTGAGGCGGGAATACAGACTCGTATTCTGCGAAAGAAGAAAATACCAATGACGATCCAACTGGATTGGCGCTTGCTTTCGAGATGTCTTCTCGTGATCGTGGTCATTGTACTTTGCGGAATGGGCCGAGCCGACGCGCAGGGCTGTACCGGCGTTTCTCCCAGCACGACCGGGTCTGTGACATGGAATCCGCAATGGTGCCAGGAATTTGACGGTGTGCAAGGATCGCCTGACCAATCGGTATGGGCTTTCGACGTCGGCAATAGCGGCTTTGGCAACCATGAAGTGGAGACGTATTGTGGACCTCCCGGATATGCGGGCAACCTGAGTTCCTGTCCCAGCACTTTCTCAGCGAGCACATCAAACGCCTATGTTGATGGTGGTGGACATCTCATTGTTCAGGCGATAAGCAACGATGGCGGCACGACCTGGACTTCGGGCCGCATGAAGACCCAGGGTTTGCAGGATTTTCTGTATGGCCGGATCGAGGCGAGCATCCAGCTGCCCAATACAACCAATCAAGGTCTTTGGCCCGCTTTCTGGTCGCTGGGCAGCGACATCGCCAGCACTCCGTGGCCAGCGTGCGGCGAAGTGGATTTCATGGAGGTCTGGTCCCCGGCGGTACTGAACGGACCGGGGCCTGATGGCAACCGGTCGACTCTGCACACTACCGCAACTGGCGGCTCGGGCTTACAACCGAACGGGAGTTTCACGTTCCTATCCGGCCAAGCCAATGATACGGCGTTCCATACGTATGGCATGATTTGGTCTGCCAACATGCAGCAGTTCTATATCGACAACCCGCTGCAGCCGTACTATATCGCTACACCTAACAACCTCCCCTCCGGAGACACATGGCCCTTTAATGCGAAGATTTTCCTGCTCACCAACATAGCGGTTGGAGGCACCCTGGGCGGAACACCCAGCGGGTCAACACCGAATCCGGCGATCATGATGGTCGACTATATTCGCCAGTATCAAGCTGCGACTGTGCCCGCTCCGGCGATGGGAACTCCGCCCGCCATCAGCCTGAAAGCTGGGGCGACGAGCGGCAATGCGAGCACTTTTGCTCCCACCCTCGCATCCGGCACCGGTTATGTTTATTTTTCATGCAGCACGAATGCGCCGAAGGCGGGTTGTGCGATCACTACCAGCGACCCTCTGAACTCGTATGTAGTGAACTCCAGCGCGGGCGCTGCGGAGACCGTAACGGTGACGGTGATGACGACGACGAATGCGGCGGCCTCTAACTGGTTCCCGCCTACTTTTCTTTTCAATCCTAAAACGCAACTGTGGTTGCCGATTGCGATCGCGGGGTTTCTCGCGTCGATGATTTTGGCGCATGCTCAGCGCAGGCGAGGCCGTGTGTGGCTTTTCGATTGCACACTGATTGCCGGGCTGATTCTGATGGGGGCTGGGACTCCGAGCTGTGGCGGGGGCAATGGTGGCGGCAATACAATGACTCCGCCTGGCAATAACGGCACGCCTCCCGGCGCCTACTCCGTCACGGTTTACGCGTTTACCGAAAGCAACAGCGGCGACGGATCGAATGGTAGTGCCGACGCAAGCGTTGCCATTCCGCTCACGGTAAACTGACCGTTCGTGCACCAAGTGGAGCGCGAAATGGCCGTGATAGGATTCACTCCGAATGCGCCGGAAAATTTTAACTAAGTTCTCAATCGCATCCGGAGTTCTTCTTTGCCTGTTGTACGCACGGGCGCAGGACAAACCTCCGGCTTATCACGGCCCGACATTTGAAGACGTTGGCCACCGAAGCGGGCTGACTGTTCCGCATATTTCCTCCCCAGATAAACGTTACGTCATCGAATCCATGAGCGGAGGCGTTGGACTGTTTGATTGCGACAACGATGGCAAGCTGGACATCCTGACCGTTAACGGATCCACAGTCGATCGCTACCGCGATGGCGGGGGCGATCCGATGGTCACGCTTTATCACCAGGAGGGGGACGGGACATTCAAAGACATCACGAACGCAGCGGGCCTGACACGGCGCGGATGGGGAATGGGTGTAGCCGTAGCCGATTTCGATAATGATGGATGGCTGGATCTTTTTGTTACGGGATACGGTGGCAACGTTCTGTATCGCAATCTTGGCAATTGCAAATTCGAAGATGTCACTGAAAAGGCCGGGGTTCGCGGCGGCGGATTCAGTACGGGCGCGGCTTGGGCAGATTACGATCGCGACGGCCATGTGGATCTATTTGTGTCGCGCTATGTGCATGTCGATCTCAACAACTTGCCGGAATTTGGCAAGGGGAAGTTCTGCCGATTCAAGGGTGTGCTGGTGCAGTGCGGACCCTGGGGACTTCCGGGCGAGAGCGATCTTCTCTACCACAACCGCGGGGACGGAACGTTTGAGGAAGTGTCGGTGAAAGCCGGTGTTCACGACGCGGAAGGGCGCTTCGGACTCGGCGTGGTGTGGGGTGATTATGACAACGACGGCTGGCCAGATTTATTCGTTGCCAATGATGCGGGCGCCAACTATCTCTACCGCAACAATCATAACGGAACTTTTACCGACGTGGCGTTGTTGGCCGGAGTGGCTTTGAGCGGCGAAGGTCTCGAGCAGGGCAACATGGGAGTTGACTTCGGAGATTACAACCACGATGGATTGCTCGACATCGTCGATACCACGTTCGCCGATCAACCCAAGACACTCTATCGCAACCTTGGGCACGAGGGCTTTGAAGATGTAAGCCGGGCCGCGCAAATTGCTCAGGCGAGCGTTCCTTATGTCGCGTGGGGAACTGGCTTTGTGGATTTCGATAACGATGGATGGCCGGATATTCTGATCGCCAATGGCCATGTGTATCCGCAGGTGGACTCGATAAGCGAAGGCGCGCGTTACAAGCAACCTCTGGTTCTACATCTCAATAAGCACGACGGGACGTTTGAAAATGCTTCGGTGGCTGCGGGACTAGCGGCTTTGCCGCTGGCATCGCGCCGCGGAGTGGCCTTCGGCGACATTTGGAATGATGGTGCAATCGACGCAGTGATTCTGAATGTTGGAGAATCGCCGACTCTTTTGCGCAATCATCTGACCAACGGAAATCATTGGGTTGAATTCAAATTACAGGGAACTAAAAGCAACCGTGCAGCCATCGGCGCCCGGCTTACCGTTCACGCGGGAAAACTTGTGCAGTTCAATGAGGTGCGCGGGGGGGCGAGCTACCTTTCACAAAACGATCTTCGCCTGCACTTTGGACTGGAAGCCAACCCGAAGATCGATAGCGTAGAAATCTCCTGGCCTAGCGGACTGGTCGAACATCTCGGCAATCTTGACGTCGATCAGATTTATACAATCGAGGAGGGAACGGGGATTCGGCCGCGGCAAAATCCTCCGACTCCATGAATTGGCGCTGCCGGTTGTTCGTTTCTTTTCGCTGGGCGTGGATTATCGGGATACCTGCGATCGGACTGTTGTGCGCCGGTCTACGTCTGGCGGGCCAGACGGGACAAACTGTTCCCGCTCCGACTGCATCGCAGGAGCGCTATCTGAATACCCAGCCCGGCGTTGAATATATTGGGGACGAGCCTTGCCGCAAGTGTCACTCTTCCATCTATGCACAGTTCAAGCAAACGGGCATGGGAAGATCGGTCTCGGCGCCCACTGCGGAAGATCTGAACGCCCTGGCGAAACCTGTCAGGTTGCTTAACAAGTCGTCTAATAAGGAGTCGAAGCGGATTTATTCCGTTTATGAGCGCGCGGGCAAGATGATTCACGAAGAATCCGAGAGCGATGCCGCTGGCCACGTTGTTTTCTCGGAGAGTCACGAAATTGCTTATGCGGTGGGGGCGGGCGATGTGGGGAAGAGTTATCTTGTGGCGAAGGGAGATGCCCTTTTTGTTTCGCCGATCTCATATTACGCGCGCATTGGAGGCTGGGATTTGTCGCCGGGATATAACCAGGGCATATTCCGGGGTTTCACGCGGCGCGTAGTGGATTTGTGCGTTGACTGTCATACAGGAATGCCGCAACTGGCTGCGGGAAGTCACAACCAGTTTCAGCAGCCTCCCTTTCGCTTTCTGACTGTTGGGTGCGAGCGCTGTCATGGGCCGGGCGCTGCTCATGTGAGGCAACACACAGAGGAAGCAAGCACGGGAGGGCCGATCGAAGAAGGACCGATCGATGTTTCCATAGTGAATCCGCGGAAGTTGCAGACCGGGATTCGCGACGATGTCTGCGCCCAGTGCCATCTTTCCGGCGACGCCCGCGTACTTCAGCCGGGCAAGAATTATCTCGACTTCCGGCCGGGAACGCCGCTGGGAGATGTGGTGGGGATATTTTCGGTTCCTCAGACGATCAAGGGAAATCATTTCGTGGCGCTCGATCAGTTTGAGCAGATGAAAATGAGCCGTTGCTGGACCGGCAGCAATGGCCGGTTGGGCTGCATTTCATGCCATAATCCGCACGTCCAACTTCACGGCGACGAGGCGGTGACGTTTTTTCGCGGGCAATGCCTGACGTGCCACACTGACAATACTTGCCGCGCCCCGCGGCCGCAGAGGCAGGCTACATCGCCCCCCGACAACTGCATTCAGTGTCACATGCCCAAGCAGCCCACCGAAAACATCGGCCACTCATCGGTGACGGACCATCGCATTTTGCGAACTCAGTCGGAGATCCCTGGGGCTGGGCGAGACGGGACGCGGGTGGATTTGATCCCTGATACGGAGTCTTCGGAGCCGGGCGTAACGAAAGCGAATTTGCGCAACCTGGCGTTGGCTTACGCGCAGGTCGCCGGGCGCTATCCCGAGCTTGGTGCAAAAGGTTTGACAATGCTCGAGCAGGCAGATGCTGCATTTCCGAGCGACGCTGAGGTGCAGGCTGCCTACGGGATGGTTCTTGAGGTCGCGCGGCCGAGGGAGCAACAGCGTGCTGCCCAGGCGCTGCAAAAGGCAGTTGATCTGGGCTCACAATCTCCAGAAGTGCTCACCCACCTCGCTGGCTTGCGAATGCGGGAGGGACAAGTGACCGCTGCTATGGAGTTGTACAAGGAATCGATCCAGATAGAACCGTACTACGCGCCAGCCTACCTGGATCTCGCGCAGATCGATTTGATGTTGAAAGATCAGAAGAGCGCTTTGGAGCTGCTGGACCGCGTGCTGAAAATGGACCCAGGAAATGACGCCATTCGAGAAGAGCGGCTCAAGGTTCTGGCGCTGGGCGACAAGGATAAATAGTGATCGCTCCCTTATGCCGAAAATAAATTGATCTATTTTCGCCGAAGAGGGGTTATTTCCAGTGCCCAAATTGCGGCCGGACGCATATACATCGAGGCGCGGTAAAGGCCATCCTCCTCATAGGCTTCGGGAGTTCGGAACCAATAACCTTTCGATTCGTAAGTAACGTGGTAGACGCCCCAAGCGGTGCGATAGCCCTCGTCTTTCAATCCGTCGCTGAGCATCAGGGCCGCCACGCTGAAAGTCGTTCCGGTCCAAACCTCTTGCACCTGTTCGTTGGTCTTGATGATGGAGCCATCGGGGGCCATGCCATTTACAGCTCCCATCTCGCCTTTGCCGAACTTCATCACGTTGTAATTGAAAATCTTTTTCAGAGCGCTCAGTTGCATGTCGACCGGAACCAGATCGCCGAGACCGGTAAGATTGGCGTACCACTGTCCCGCGAGCTGATCGGCCTGGATGTCGTCTTTGTATTCGCTCAGCATGTCGTAACGGAAGTATTCGCCGTTCCAGAGCTTTTTGATGTAACTGGCCTGGCTTTTGGTGAAGAGATCGCGATACTTGGTGGCAGCCGCCGTGTCCCCCAGATCTTTGGCGATTTCTTCGGCAGCCCGCAACGCAGCCAGCCACAAACCTCCGCAGTAAGCGCTGGCGCCACGAACTACCCAAACGTCGTAGGTCTGGTCGGGATAGCCATCATTCTCTGGCAGGCCACTGCCGTCATGGTCGTACTGGCGAAGATACTGCAGCGCATCCTGGACGGCGGGCCAAGTGTATTTCAAGAATGCTTTGTCAGTGCGACCGGTGAAGACGTAGTCGCGATAAACCAAGAGGACAAACTTACTATTGAGGTCCTTCCATCCGTTGGTGTTCTGCCAACTGAACTGGTTGGGCTTGAAAAATGGATCCTCGTTGGGCGCGCCCAGATCGTGCGGGACGGCGCCTTTCACCTTACGAGTTCGGAAAACTTGTTTATGCTCCTCAGCGGACTTCCACTCCCAGAGCAACTTTTCCGGCTCTTCGCGGGGCACGGTGTCGGCAAACTGGCGCATCACCTGTTTGTCGATCTCAGGCCAAAATTTGGCCAAGGGAACAGAGCCATAAAAACGTACGTCGAGCGTGGCGTAGTAGGGATAATCAAAGCACTCCATGAAAGCGAATGAGGGATGAGTCTTGGAGTCTGCATCGACGGGACGACCCCAAAAAGATCCGCCGTCGGCGAGGATGTAAAGCTCATTGAAAAGCGCTCCGCGGTACCACGCTGGTTTTGTCTCATCGTTCACGTACGGAGCCTGCCAGGCGTCGATCGCGTCGCTCCATGACGGCGCGTTCTTCAAACCTTCGGCGGCGATTTTTGCGGCGTTGACGCCGGTCGTTCCGAAGAAATCGGTATAGTGCCGGTACCATTTTCGACCCTCGCCGAACTCGACTAGCGGCAAGTCCCAGGCCACGACCATAGGCACCACTCGCTTTTCACCGGGCTGAAGCGTGAAGCGCACTGCGATGGCTCCGCCAAGAACCTCTCCGCTGCTGGTCCATTTCTGGTCGCTGTTGGCGAGCCGACCATCTTTCGAAAATGGCTTCCAGACTTCTTCGCCGTCGCCAGTGGCGGCGAAGGTGGTCTGGTAGGAAACCTCAACTCCTGGAGATTCGAGAGCGGCAATCGCGAACTGTCCGTCCCAATCATTCTCTACGCTTGCGGGGCGATGCCGGTCAAAGACAATGCCCTTCATGGTGCCCGCTTCCCCCATGGACTGGGTGATCATGTGATTCTCGTTCCCCTGATTGGTTGAGCCTTTGAAATCAATTGAGGGATAGCGCAACCAGCCCAGCATATTGGTCCACGAAAAAAGGACGGAGACGGTGACGGCGTGATTGGTGGGATTTTCAGCGTGCCACCGGTAGACGGCGACGGGATAACTTGTCTCGCGATAGTTTTCCGGAAGAATTGGAGAGAACTGTTCAAGGGTGACATGCGCGGGAAACTTGTCCCAACGGTAGTCGTACCAGGACTTTGGATATAGAGCGTAGTAATTGCCTGCACCGACCGGATAGTCCCATTTCCAGGAACTCAATTCGCCACGCTTGGGATGATCGTTGACGAGCACTTGCGCCGTCGATTGGGAACTGTCTTCCGACTTCTCGTACAGGGCAAACTGGTTTCCATAAACTGTTTCATACTTGTGGACGCCGCCTTTCAGATGCCAGCGGGCGAAGTCGCCGCGATAGGTTCGAGAGAAGGTGCCGGCGCCGAAGCCGCCTACTGGAGCTCCTTGCCAGTAGCCGTCATCAATAATGCTCTCCGCCAGTGCGGGCTTGCGCGTGCCAGCGTTCGCCAGCGGCTCCCCCAAGGGACGCTGCCATGCGACCTTGGGAATGCCATCGCCGGCCCACGCCATCGCGACATAAAGGAAGAAAAATGACACTACGCCGCGCCTATCGAGACAAGAACGCATGCATCCTCCACAGTTACCAGGTGATGTCGGAAACTGCCCAAGTTCGGAACGTACTGGGACCCATCAACAAAACCGTTATTGTAGGGGAGAGTCAGCCACAAAGGAAGAACAAAAGAAAGAATTGTCGATTTTCGGTAAACAGCAGGTAGACATACTCCCTAGTAAGATCGAACTGGAACGCAATTGAATTTGCTTTACTTCCCACAATCTTAATCTTCTGTGGACGAGTGTCCGATACAATAGGCACCGCTGAAACGGGGCCACCAAGAATGCCGCAGCTGAGGCGGCAAAACAAATCACGAGGCGGGATCTGAAAAATTCGAAGCGAGTCACATTAAAGTTAGTTGCCGCGCGGGTTGGCCTGACTCCAGGCACGGTTTCGGCAGTTCTGAACGATACGCCCGCGGCGCGCGTCATTCCACCTGAGACGAAGAGTCGAATTGTGGCGGCCGCGCGCGAACTCGACTACCGGCCAAATTTCTACGCACGCTCGTTGCGCAGTAAGCGTACATACACCATTGGGGTCGTAGCCGAGGAGATCGGAGACGCCTATGGATCGTTGGTCATCAGCGGGATCGAATCCTACTTGCGGGAGAAAGAATATTTCTTTTTCACCGTGATCCATCGCCACGATATGGCGCTGCTGAAGCGATATACCGACATGCTGATGGAGCGAGGCGTGGAAGGATTTATTACGGTGGATACGAGCCTGCCGCACGGCCTTTCGCTGCCTACGGTGGCCGTAGCCGGCCATCGGCGTCTGACCGGAGTCACTAACATCGTGCTGGACCACGAACATGCCGCACTGATTGCTTTGCAACATCTGTCGGAACTGGGCCACAGGCGAATTGCCTTTATGAAGGGTAACCCGATCAGTTCGGATTCCGAAGACCGGTGGGACGCCATTTGCAAGATTGCCAAACGGCTTCACATTGAAATGGATCCGGATCTGATCGTGCACATTGAAATCAACGATCCGTCACCGCAGCTAGGTTATCCCTATGGAAAGCAACTGTTGAGCCGCAAGAAACCGTTTACCGCGCTCTTTGCTTACAATGACATCTCCGCGATTGGCGCAATGCGCGCGTTTCAGGAGGCGGGCTTGCGCATCCCAGAAGATGTAACTGTCGTGGGGTTCGACGATATTCAGAGTGCCGCATTCAACAGTCCCAGTCTCACGACCGTGCGGCAACCACTAGGCAAGATGGGAGAGATTGCGGCTGAAACCTTGATTGCGCGCATTGAGAGCGAGCAACAATATCCGCCGGAAATCGCTATTGAACCCGTGCTGGTGGTCCGCGAATCGAGCGCACCCGCTCCGAAGACCACCGCGGAGTTGGTGCGTTAGCGTTCGTGACGTTGCAGCTCGCGGTAAAAGTCCTGCAAGACGAAGAACGCCTTCTTCTTCTCGCCGCGATCCGTGATTAGCCCTTTCCGATTGAAATAATCCTCGAAGCGCGGAAGAGTTCTTCGCGGACTGCGAAAATCTTTGAGAACCCAGGGCGCGACTCCGCTTAGGAATGGAATGCGCTTCAGCATTGCAATCTGATGACGATAGAGGTCTTCCTGGTACTCTTCGGTCCAGCGGGTTGCGGCATCGCCGTGATATCCGAATAGCGCATCGCCTCCAAATTCGCTTATGATCACGGGCTTCTCGAAGGCCGACGTCCAATTTGTATGATCAGCGGCGGCCGGCGTATGAGAATACCAACCGATGTATTCATTGATGCCGATAACATCGAGGTCGGCGGCGATGGGATCGTCGATGCGAATTGTTGTGCCATTTCCATCGCCTTGTTCCCTGGCTTGGAGGGCAGCGGAGACTAACCGGGTGGGATCGTCAGAATGCGCCTCCCGAATGAGCTGCTGCAAGAAAAGGTTTCTTGCATCGCTGCCAGGCGTTTCGTTCGCAACCGAGTAAATAATGAGAGACGCTCGATTGTGGTCTCGAGTAATCATCTCGTTCAACTGATTCTCGGCATCGTGCAGGGTCAGCGGATTTTCCCAGTGGATGGCCCAGTACACTGGGACCTCGGCCCAGACCATCAGTCCCATCTGATCGGCCATACGCATTATGGCTTCATTGTGCGGATAGTGGGCAAGTCTGACGAAGTTACAGCCGAGTTCCCTGGCCCAAGTCAGCAGAGTTCGGGCGTCGTCCTCACTCCAGGCACGGCCCGGACGCATGGGAGCTTCTTCGTGGAGGTTGATTCCGCGCAGGAAGACCGGTTTGCCGTTGAGTAGAATATTTGTGCCGCGGACTTCGATGGATCGGAAGCCTATGCGATCCGTTAGTTCGTCGGTGTCGCTGGCAAGGCTGACTTCGTAAAGCTTGGGATTCTCTGACGACCATGGAGTCAGGTGGGCATCAAAAGAAAATTCTGCGCGGCCTCTAGCGTCGGTTTGAAGCGCCTCGGTGAGTCCCGCATCGGGAATGCGGAGGGTAATCTTCTGTTGAAGATGCGGTCCGTTGAGTTGCACCCAGCCAGCGATGCGTCGCGTCGATCCTTTTTCGCACTGAATGAAATAGTCCTGAATAAATGTTTCTGGCACTTCGACTAGCGTTACAGGGCGGGTAAGTCCTCCATAATTCCACCAGTCGGAATTGGTCGAGGGAACTTGATCAGGTCTGCGCGTGTTGTCGACTTTGACCACGAGGAAGTTATGGTCCGAGCGTACTTGGTCGGTGATTTCAAAATCGAAAGGTGTGAAGCCGCCTTGGTGCCGGCCGAGTTCCCTGCCGTTCAGGTAGACTGACGCGGCGTAATTGGCTGCACCGAAGTGCAGAAATAGTCTCTTCTGCGGCGGCTTGGCGTAATCGAAAGAGCGCTCATACCAAACACTGCCTTCATAAAAGAGGAGCGACTCGCGCTGAGTGTTCCAGTCCCCGGGGACCTGAAGGAGTGCGGAGCTGTCGAAGTCATACTCCACAAGGTCGGCCTTCGACTCCGGCTTGTGGTTCTTGTAGAACGCGTTGTTGTTGGTGAGTGGCTGATTGTGATAGTCGGAGGAACCGGTGTCGTAGGGATCCACAATTGCGTGCCACTGGCCATCGAGGCTGGTGGAGTGACGGCCGTTGATGTTGGCGAGAAGGGTCTGCCCGGAGCCGACTCCCGCCAGCAGAACCATGGAAATATGTAACGTCGCCAGGAAACGAAAGGATTCGAGCATTGGATTACTCTTTCTCCAGGAATAAACTATGGCAGGCATAATCTCAAAAGAGCGCTTCGCGCGGCAAGGAGTATCGATCAACCGGTGAATTCTGCGGCACACACGATTGACATCCCGAGGACGCGAGCCGGCACTGCGGGGTTAGTGGCGCTGTTGCACACCGGGTTCGTGCTCACCGGGGTGGTCACCACTATGTTAGGGCCAATGCTTCCGGCGCTGTCGTTGCGCTGGGGGCTGAACGATGCGCGCGCGGGAGATTTGTTTACGGCGCAGTTCAGCGGTTCTACTCTGGGCGTGATGGGATCAAGTTTTTTGATGGCTCGGCGCGCTCATCGCACATCTCTGCTGCTGGGGCTGGGACTGATGGCATTGGGATCGGTGGCGTTGCTGGCTACGAGTTGGGCATGGGGCATGATTGCAACCCTCACGTTTGGAATTGGCCTGGGTCTTGCAATTCCAACTACCAACCTCCTGGTCTCAGAACTGAATCAGGAGACGCGGGCGTCGGCGTTAAGCCTGGTGAACTTCTCGTGGACGGTGGGAGCTGCGGCGTGTCCGTTCTTTGTTTCGGCGCTGCTCCGTATGAATCGAAGTTTTCACCTGCTGTACGGTGTAGCGGCAATGCTGGTTGTGGTCGCAATGTGCCTGACGAGAGTCTCATTTCCTGACATCGGTACGACGCCAGAAAATGTCGCTATGGCAATCCCGACAGGTTGGTGGCGCAGCCGGTGGGCGCCAATCCTCGGAGCCTTGTTCTTCTTGTATGTAGGTACCGAGGCAGCGGTGGGTGGATGGACGGCAACCTACGCACAACGGATGTCAACGGGACCCAGCCCGAGGTGGGTTCTTATGCCGTCATTCTTCTGGGTTGCCTTGCTTCTGGGACGAGCGACCGCCCCTCTATTTCTCCGGGCCGTGGGCGAGTTGAGGCTTGCGCAGTATGGCTTGGCGCTGAGCACGATCGGAGTCGGGGTCCTATTAGCAGCGAGCAATCTCTCCGTTGTTGCCGTCGGCGTGAGCCTGGCTGGACTGGGGTTATCCTCGGTCTTCCCTATTGCAATCGCCACGCTCCCTCGCAAATTTGGCGCGAACGCGTCGCGTATTGCGGGCCTGATGTTCGCGCTGGCCGGAGCAGGTGGCGCAACTCTGCCCTGGCTGATCGGCTACCTCTCCACGGTGTGGGGCAATCTGAAATATGGCTTAGTTGTTCCTCTGTTTGGCTGCATTGTCATGTTGACTCTGAATGTGGCGCTGGCCAAAGCGGAATAGCTATTGGAATGATTTGAACTCACAGGCCCGGAGGGGATGATAGAAATCCCCGCGATCAAGGCCAGCGACGCTCTGAGGAATGGGGACGATAGAGCAGATTCGGGCCCACGATGATCTGTGGCAAATTTTCCGTTACCTCCGTAACGTGCAGCGCTTACCCGATGGATTTAACCTTTGTATGGCCATACGCCCCAGCTGCGGGTGGAGGAGGCCCTTATTAACAACGCCACGACATTTCACGCCAACCGGGCGGCCTCAGCACGCGCCTTCGTACACAGCCTGAACATCCTCATTAAGTACGCGCGGATGTATGGCTACGATCACAAGCGCACGGAGGCGCAGTTTGAAGTGACGTGGAAGGAATTGCAGCAGGGGTTGCCGATCGCTGGAGACGGCGGATTTTTGCTTGGCGTCTCCGACAATATGCTGTTGCTGGACGGAGTTCCGCTGGAAACAGGTCAGGTTGAGCGCAGCTTCGGACAGCTCTTGAGCACGGCCGGGCTGGCCAGCTTGCACTTCTCTAAAGATGTGACCATCGAAGACTTCACCCGGCTGGTGCGCGCCTTTACTCTGGCTGGTTCCAAGGCGCAGGACGTGTCGAAGCAGATCAAAGAAGCTCTGAGCAGTGGAAACAAAAAAAGCACAATCAAGATTAACGAAGTGAAGTTTGTGGCAGCTGATCCTCTGACCGGGGACATCAGCGTAGCGGCGCAAATCGCGGCACAAACTCTGGGGCCAGAGTTCAAGCAATGGTTGAATGATCCGCAGAAGCTGCTGCAGTTGATCGCGGCGGCGGAGGGCGCTAACTCTGGAAGCGCAGGGCAGGCAGGTGGAACTACGGTTCCGTTCGGGAGCGTTCCCAGTGTTGCCGGCCATTGGGTTGAGGGGCCAGCACCGGCATCAGGATCCGCTACAGGAACCGGGACTGCCCCCGCGTGGGAAGGCGGCGTGATGCCGCTGCAGGAAGCAGAAGTGGTTCAGGCGATTCGACTTTTAACTCGATTCGGGCAGGTGCAGGGCGATCCAAATGTCGGCACGGAAGACCTACAGAAAGAAGTGGGCAAAACCGATCCGAATACGCGTTTGAACTTGCAACAGTTGCTGGGCAGCCTGGCAGCCCAGGCAACTGAGAAGCAAGAAGAGGACACACCCCTGCTGATGAAAGCGGCCGAGCACATGGCAATTCGCTTCGCTCTGGAGCGGTATTCCAAGGGCGAAGTGAAAGTGAATGCCGTGCATCAGATGATGGAGCACATGAGCCGGCAGATGGACTCGCTCCGCCAGATTCTGAAACTGCAAGAAGACAAGATGAACAAGGCCGGCATTCTGGTGGAGTCGCACGCCGACATCCTGGACCGGATGTTCTGGGCGGAAGTGCCGGAGTCGGGGAAGAAGACGGTACTGCTTTCGAATGAAGCTCCGTGCGTGCCGCCGCGGAACTTGCGGCAGTTTCTGGAAGTTTTATTGGACCGCGACGACAGGAAAACATCGGGCGAGATACTGGACAATTATTCCGGTTGCCTGGGCACAAAGGATGTCGAAGCACGACGCAAGACGGCCATTGGGTTGAGCCAATTGGCGGACCTGTACGCAAGGCTGGGCGGCGAATCGATGGCCGGCGCGATTCGCAAAGTGACGGATCAATTATGCGTGGAGAAAGATCCTGAGCTGCAAAGCCTGCTAAGCGCGGCTTTTGTGCGTCTGAGCCAGGAGGGCAGCGAGGCTAAGAATTACCAGGCAGTGAATGCGGTATGCGCGGGCATGGAGATGCTGCAGCAACAGCGTCCCATATTGGTGAGCGATTTGCGCCCGCGCGTGGGCGTGGAAAACCGAATTCCGGAATTCATCGACGAAGCATTGCGCGAAGAAAAAGTGCCGGCTGACCTGCTGTTAGTGTTGCGGCGCACGTCGCAGACCGGAGCAGAGCATCTAGCCGACCGGTTCTTCCGCTGCATGCGACGGGACGAATGCGACCGGATGGTCGAATTGGTGAAGGAGATGGGAAGCCCTGCCTTGACGCAACTGCGGGAAATACTGCGCACCGGGCAGCCGCGGCAGGCTTCGGCGGTAGTGGGTATTTTGAGCCGACTGGATGTTGGAACGCTGCTGGAACTGTTGCCGACGCGTTTACCCGAATGGAACCGCTTCTATCACGATATTGTAGTTAGGCAGATTGCGTATGGAGCCGCGATGGACCGCGGCCGCACCTTGCTGGAACTGGCAGAAGTGCTGGATTCAGTGGTGCTGCCGGAGGCGATCGATGAGATTGGGATGAGTGGCGATCTCACCGCCGCGCCGCCGCTGCAGGCCATGGGTCGTCCCGGTGAATCGGCGTCCCGTTCGCCTTTTGTGCAACTGAAAGCGATCGAGTCACTGGGCAGGCTCAAGGATACGGAATCGTTGTCCTTGCTGCGCGAGATCGTGGAGGCGAAGAAAACATTCGGATGGATTCATCACCGCGAGTTGCGGATCGCGGCAGCGCAGTCGCTCTCAAAAACGGACCCGCGCTATAGCAGCCAAATTCTTGCCGACAGTGGCATCGAACCGGCGGAATTGGCGATCGCGCCATTGGATACCGCTCCGGCATGCCCCTGGGTACGGCAGCGGCGTTACGAGCGCATGGTACTCGCGCGTGCAGTCAGCGCCACGATTGGGAGTTCATGGGGAAAGTCGCGCATTCTGATCCGCGAGTTGAGCCTGGGCGGAGGCATGGGCACGAAGGAAGACAATCTGCGTATTGGTAGCGAAGCGGACCTGGAAATATCTATGGGGATGCGGTCAAGAATCAGGGCGCACGTGCTACTGCGGCGAGCCCGGGTGAATGAAGTGGGATTTGAGATCGTCAGTACGGATCTGGAAAGCCGTTACCGGTTGCGGCGGTTGCTCGTGGAAGCGATCAATCGCGCTCCGCAAAAAGGCGATCCGCAGTGGAGCGGTCAGCGGAAGATCTAGCACCGACACCTCGCAAGTTTTAAAAAAGCCTCTGCTCGCCAATGCGAACAGAGGCTTTTTGCTTGCCCAAAACCTAACTTCAACAGAACTTATTTCACCTTGAGGAAGATGATCGCCAAAGTGTAAAGCGCGAGCGACTCAATCAGCACCAGACCCAGAATAAGTGCGAACTGAATGCCGGGACGAGCTGCAGGATTGCGGGCCAGAGACTCCGTGGCGGCCGCAACGGCCTTGCCTTGAGCTAGCCCACAAACAGCGGAAGCGATCGCCATAGAGAATCCTGCGGTGATGGCAATCCAGTTGGTCTCGCCGCCCGTGCCACCCTGCGCGAAGGCAGGCATGGCAAAGCATAGGGCGGAAAGCGTCATGAACAGATAACTCAGTTTACGCATGTTGTATTTTCTCCTCGTATCAATTTGCCGCCAGTGGGTGGTTGACGCCATACCTTGCAGACGCCCTCACGCTTGCGGCTACAAACTTGAAATTAGTGCTCCTCGGCGACAGCGCTGGAAACATAAATGATCGACAGCAGCATGAAGACATACGCTTGCAGAACAGCAACCACAATGTGAAGGCCGCTGAAGATGATGGGCACTCCGATTGGAATCATGGAAAAGAACACAAGAGTAATCAAGTCCCCGGCAAATATGTTTGCCCACAGACGAACCGTAAGCGAGAGCAAACGAGCGAAGTGGCTGACCAGTTCAATAGGTAGCATCAGCGCCGCCAGAAGAATCCGGGCAATCAGAGGCATGCCTTCCATGGATGGCCCGAAGAAGTGCATAAGGTACTTGGGCCCAGAATGCTTGAATCCCTGGGTGTGGTAATAGACGAAGGCGCAAATGGCGCAGCCCAACGGCACGACGGGAACGCCGGTGGGCGATTCGAAGCCCGGCATCAGGCCGATGAGATTTGCTACCAGGATAAAGATGAACAGTATGGCAAAGAAGGCGGTGTAGGGTTCACTATGGGGACCGATAATCTCGCGGCTCTGGTCGAGGACGAATCCCTCAATGCTCTCGAAGGTGTGCTGCAAGCCATTGGGCGAATCCACCGACAGGCGTGACCTCAGCAGGAAGAAAATCACAATCAGAAAAAGGAAAACCAGGAGTTCCATGGCCGCGGAATTCGCAATCGGCGCCTCCGGATGTTTGGGCGTGATATGCAAGGCCAGCAGGAATGAGGTAACTGGCGCCGCAAAGAGGCGGTTCAGCACGGCGGTGAACCAGAGTTGTTCGGGCATAGGCCTGGGGTTGCGACTCCAATTGCTTGTTGCAAATTTGACGAACTGCTCAGTTTTTTTGGACTAAAGCCGCATATGTCTCATAGACGGCTTCGCAAGCGATCGCGCCGACGGGCAGGAATAGACCCACAAACAGTCCCCGGAGGCTCGCTGGAAAACTGGTTAATATACCATACGCGGCCGCACCCATCAAAACATAGCGGAACAGGAACCGGGCAATGATTCCCTTCCCTGACTGCGGAGTACGCGCTTGGGTGACGCGATCGGCCAAGCCTGTGACTCCACTTTTTAGCCAGTGGAAGTTTAGGAAGGCGATGACGGAGCCTCCCATAAAACCCAGCGCTGGCGAGCGCCCAAACTTCCACCAGGCTGCGGCAGTCAGTGCCAGCGCCAGGGCCGCCATAAACCAAGTGATCCGATCGGCCGCGCCAGAGTAGAAGTCATCCGCACAGGCAGGCGACGATCCTGCTGGATTACCAGAGTTTGAGGTCTCAAGACTCATGCTGCTAGAGACATCGTACGCGAAGGTAGGCGAGCGTGGCCGCTGCGCGGTCTATTTTGTGTCGCGCTGCACGGTGCGAATTACTTCGATCAGGCCCGCCGCACTGCCCAGCAACAGCCCTACAACGCTCATCCACGAGGTATGAAGCCAGTGGTCGAGAGCTGCGCCAAGCAGCCATCCCACAATCGTCGCTGATGGCAGCACGAGCGCGAGTTGGCTGTAGCGACCGACCTGAACCCAAACATTATTCCGGCCTGAGTTCTTAGGATCAGGGCCGGGGTCGTCGGAGGCGCTCATTTAGCGGATTAGCTTTGCTACTGCGGGATTCTGCGCCAGACCCAGCGACCAGTTCACCAGTTGAATAAAGCGGTCGGGCATGATTCCGATCACGAGCGTGGCGAGGGCGGTCACGGCGAGCGCGGCGCGCATAGTCCAACTAACGGGCGGCAGGCCGCGTTCTTCGGGCTGACCCATAAACATGGCGTTCGCCATCTTCAGATAATAGTAGAGGCCGAACACGGAATAGAGCACACCTAAAGATGCGAGCGCGTAGTGTCCGGTTTCGATAAGGCTGAGGAAGATGAAGTATTTGCCCCAGAAGCCGGCCAGGGGCGGAATACCGGCGAGCGAGAGCAGGAAGATCAGCATCAGCACGGCTTCGACTGGAGCGCGTGAGTAGAGGCCGTTGAGGTCGTCGAGTTCGTCGCCGATGACGTTGCGATGGCGCAAGGAAGTGATCACGCCGAAGGCACCGAGGTTCATGAAAGTGTAGACAAGAAGATAGATCAGGATGCCTTTGATACCGTCTGGGCTGAGTTGGACGGCGGTCCCTGCGATCAGTCCGAGCAACATGTAGCTGACGTGGGCGATGGAAGAGTAAGCGAGCAGACGCTTGGTATTGGTCTGGGTGAGGGCGGCGAAGTTTGCGCCAGTCATGGTGGCGATGGAAACAAAGACGAGGAGCGGGAGCCAGACTGCGCGCATGGGCAGCAGTCCCCAGATCAAGATGCGAAGCATCATCGCCCATCCCGCGGCCTTGACGGCGACGGACATGAAGCCGGTGATGCAGGTGGGAGCGCCTTCGTAGGCGTCGGGCGCCCACTGGTGAAAGGGGACGGCGGCGACTTTGAAGAGCAGTCCGGTAATGGTGGTGAGCAGTGCCACGATGGCGACTGGATTGTGAGGATCCCGCGCGAGCAGGCGCGAGAGCTGACGGCTGATCTCGCCGAGACTGGTGCTGCCGGTGAGGCCGTACAGCAGTGACAGGCCGTAGGCAAAAATGCCGGACGAAAATGCTCCCAGTAACAAATATTTCAACGCCGCTTCATTGGAACGGCGGTCGCGGCGCAGGAATCCCACAAGTACGTAGGTGGAGATCGCCATCAGCTCGAGGCCGATGAAGATGAGGACGATGTCAAAACCGGAGGCCATGCACATCATTCCGACGACCGAGAGGAGCATCAAGGTGTAGTACTCGCCATGGTTTTCGTGCTCGGTCTGCATGTAACGCATGGACATGAGGATGGAGATGGCCGTGGCCGCGAGAAAGAGGTAGAAGAAATAGAGGGCAAAGCGATCTACATACATTGTGCCCATAAGACCCGGCCAGCCGCTGCCAGGCGGAAGGTGACCTGCGCGCAAAAAGGACTGGATTTTGATAACGCCACCAGTGGCGAACAATACCCCAATGAATGCCATTAACCCGTTCACCCACTTGTCTTCGGGTGGAAGCATGAGATCGATGAGCAGGATACCAATCGCGAACAGCGCGAGCAGCGTGAGGGGAAGGGCGAACAGGTAGTCATTCGCATTGAATGCAAACGCGCCCACTTAGTTCCCTCCTCCCGTCACAGAGGCTGCTGTAGCAACCGCGGCAGTCGGCCTTTCAGGCTGGTCCGCATGTTGAATCGACGGAGGAAGTGCGGCATTCACAGCGCCACCTGCCTGCGGATTGCGGACATTTTGTACGATCTGATTCACCGGCTGCTCGAGAATCTGGAAAAACGGTTTGGGGTAGAGGCCGATCCAGAAAGTCATGATGAGCAGAGGAACGAACGTCAGCACTTCGCGCGGGGTGAGGTCGTGCAGTTTTTCGTTCTTCGGATTGGTGACCGTGCCGAAAAAAACGCGCTGATAAAGCCAGAGCAAATATGCGGCCGCGAGTACGACACCGGGGACAGCCCACGCGCCCCACTGCCACTTCTCCATGAAGGCGCCCTGCAGGATGGTGAACTCGCCGACGAAACCGTTGAGCAGCGGTAGTCCCATCGACGAGAGGAACATGATCATGGTGATGGTGGCGTAGACGGGCATCACGTTCGAGATGCCGCCATATTCAGCGATCTCGCGGGTGTGGCGGCGTTCGTAGAGGATGCCGACGATCAAGAACAGCGCGCCGGTGGAGATGCCGTGGTTTACCTGCTGCAATACCGATCCGCTTAAGCCGGCGGAGTTGAGCGCGAAGATGCCCAACGTGCAGAAACCAAGATGGCTCACTGAAGAGTAGGCGACCAGCTTCTTCATGTCCTTCTGCATGAGCGAGACCAGCGCGCCGTAGATTATGGCGATGATGGAGAGCGTGATCATCCAGCCCCGAACTTTAGTGTGCATCAGCACATCGGGGAAGAACGGGAGCGAGAAGCGGATGAAGCCGTAGGTTCCCATCTTCAGGAGAACGCCCGCCAGGATGACCGAGCCGGCGGTTGGCGCTTCCACGTGGGCGTCGGGCAGCCAGGTGTGGAAGGGGAACATTGGCACCTTGATGGCGAAGGCGAAGAAGAAGGCGAAAAACAACAGCGTGGCGATGGTGGGACCGTAGGCCGGGTCAGAGTAGATTAGTGGCGCGGTCTTATAAAGCTCAGGAATGCTGAATGTGTAAACGTGTGGCGACGATGCGGCGTAGTGGTGGAAGTATAGGAATAGGATGCCAAGCAGCATCAGCACGGAGCCGGCCAAGGTGTAGAGGAAAAACTTAATCGCGGCGTAGAGCTTGCGCGGGCCGCCCCAGATGCCGATCAGCAGATACATTGGAACCAGCATCGCTTCCCAGAAGACGAAGAAGAGGAAGAAATCGAGCGCCATGAAGACGCCGAGCATGCCAGTTTGAAGAATCAAAAACCAGACGTAGTATTCCTTGACACGGTTCTCGATAGCCGTCCAGGAAGAAAGAATCGAGATCCAGCCCAGCAGCGTGGTGAGCATGATGAGCAGGAAAGAGATGCCGTCGATGCCGATCACATAGCCGGCGCCGATGGAGGGAATCCAGTTATTGGGTACGCCCTCGATGAACTTGAACCGGTCAGCGCTCTGCATCTGCGACCAGAACATCGGCACCAGCGGCAGCGAGACCAGGAAGCCGCCGAGCGCGAAGAGGTTCGCGATCCAGCGGATGGCGTCTTTATTCTCCTTGGGAACGAAAAGGAGAATGAGCGCGCCCACCAGCGGGGTGAAGAGAATAATCGAGAGTATGTGGTTTTGCATGAAAAAGCTCTTAGCCTTTAGCTCTTAGCCTTTAGCTCCGTCTCTTCGCCTTTTGTTTCAAAGTAAGAGCCAAGAGCTAACGGCTAAGAGCTTCCTTCAGTGATACACATAGTAAAAAACGAAACCTACCAGCCCCGCGGTCATCACCAGCGCATACCACTGGACTAGACCCCACTCGAACAGGCGAGTGGGATATGACAACATGCGCGCCAGAATCGCGGGACCATTGACTCCGATGCCGTCGATAATCCACTTGTCCCACCAACTGGAAACGGTGGCGGTAAGGCGCGTAAGCCAGCCTGCGGCGTTGACTGCGCTGTCGACTACATTTGTGTCGAACCACGCCGACGCTTCGCCGAGCCCGAGCACGCCGAGGCGGACGTTGCCTAGCTTGCGGCGGCCGGTGAAGACGTAGTCATAGCCTTCGTCGACGTAATACTTATTGAGCAAAGTGTTATAGACGGCCGGTGCGGCAGCGATCGGCTCAGCGTAGCCTTTGTCGGCATGGCGATAACTTCTCCACGCCATTCCCCATCCCAGGCCCGCGGCACCTAGAGACAAACCCATGAGCAGCCACTCTGTGCCCGTGTTGCGTTCTTCCTCTTCCACTCCGGCTACGAGTTGACCTGTTCTGCCTTGCTCTTGCAGAACGCGAGCTTCGGAGGCAAAAACCGGTTCCAGGAATTTCGTGAAGCGGTCGGAACCGCCCAGGCTGTGCGGCCATCCAAGCCATCCGGCGACGATCGCGCAGAGCGCGAGCACGACCAGCGGCGCTGTCATCGAGACGGGCGATTCGTGAATGTGGTGCTCCGCGTCGTGACTCATGCGTGGGCGGCCGTGGAAAGTCAGGTACATCAGGCGGAACATGTAAAAAGATGTCATCAACGCGGTGGCGTAACCGACATACCACAGAAAGCGGTAGGCGCCACCTTCCCGCGACCAGGTTTCCCAGAGGATCGCGTCTTTGGAGAAGAATCCCGCGAAGGGAAAGATGCCTGCGATGGCCAGCGTGGCGATGAACATGGTGCGGTGAGTGATGGGGATGCGGTGGCCGAGGTCGCCCATATTGCGCATGTCTTGCTCGCCGCTCATGGCGTGGATGACGGAGCCGGCGCCGAGGAAGAGCAGTGCCTTGAAGAAGGCATGCGTGAATACGTGGAAGACTCCGGCGGCAAATGCTCCCACGCCGAGCGCGAGAAACATGTAGCCGAGCTGCGAGACGGTGGAATAGGCGAGCACGCGCTTGATGTCATTTTGCACCAGGCCGATGGAGGCGGCGAAGATCGCGGTGAGGGCACCGACGATGGCGACCGTCTTCATCGATGTGGGCGCGAGTACGAACAGCGCGTTCGAGCGAGCGACCATGTAGACGCCAGCTGTGACCATGGTTGCTGCGTGGATGAGGGCGGAGACCGGGGTCGGACCTTCCATGGCGTCAGGGAGCCAGATGTAGAGTGGAAGCTGCGCCGACTTGCCGCAGGCGCCCACGAATAGAAGGAGAGTTGCCGCGGTGATGATGGGATCGCCGATGACGAAGTGTCCGCTGCGGGCGGCAGCGGTGACGTCGATAAAGCGCAGCGATCCGAAATACCATGCGATGAAAAACATGCCCAACAGAAAGCCAGCGTCGCCAATGCGGTTGACGATGAATGCTTTCGCAGCCGCGTCGCTGGCCGACTTGCGGTGGAAATAAAAACCGATGAGCAGGTAGGAACACAGGCCCACGCCCTCCCAACCGACAAACATGAGCACGTAGTTGTTGGCCAGAATCAGAGTGAGCATGGAGAACATGAAGAGGTTGAGGTATCCAAAGAAGCGGTAGTAGCCGCCCTCATGCGCCATGTATCCGGTGGAATAAATATGGATCAGCATGCCAACACCGGTAACAAACAGCAGCCATATGCTGGAAAGCGGGTCGAGCAGGAATCCGGCGTCGGCCTGGAACGCGGCCGGAGAGCCGTCATGCGTCGCGTAGTTCATGTGACCGGTGTCGGTGCCGAGCCAGGTGTAGAGGATCGTCTGATAGGGCTGATGGAAATGCTCATCAGTGGACGACCACGCCGAGTACTGCCAGACCGCGCCGCAGGCCATAAGGAACGCAAGCACGATCGTGCCCACGCAGACGGCGCTGACCGTGGCCTTCTGCAGCCTGCGGCCGAAGAAGAACATAGTGATCGCGCCGAGCGCCGGCAGTAGCGGGATTAGCCAGATGTGGGAAAGAAACATTAGTTCTCGGTTCTCAGTTCTCAGTTCTCAGCATTTGGCCCTTGCATCTGATTCGCTAAAGGCCAAAAGCTAATGGCTAAGAGCTGCTCTTCTACCACTTCAACAAATTCACTTCGTCTATATTCACCGTCTCCTTGTTGCGGAAGAAGGCGATTAGGATGCCGAGGCCGACCGCGGCTTCGGCGGCAGCGTCGGTGATGACGAAAATGGCAAAGATCTGACCGTGCAATCCTCCCCACATGCGGGAGAAAGCGACAAGGTTAAGGTTTACAGCATTCAGAATCAGCTCGATCGACATCAAGACGATGACTACGTTGCGGCGGGTCAACACACCGATGACCCCCAGCAAGAACAAGGCTGCGCCGAGGACCAGATAGTGCGTCGTCGTGATGTGGAGTAGCGGTTCCATTTTCTAGAGACCGAGACGTAGCAAGCTACGTCTCTACAACTCATGCTTAAATTCTCTTCTTTGCCATTACAACCGCTCCGATGATCGCAACCAGCAGCAGTAGCGAGGCGATTTCGAAGGGGAACATGGATTGCCCGTACAACATGGTCGCGACTTGCTGCGTGTTGTCGTTTTCTATCGTCGAAAGCGCATGCTCCGGAAAAACGCTCGTGCCTTTCATATAAACGGCGATAAATAACCCGCCGAGCGCTGTGGCCGCGATCAGTCCGGCAATCCTTTGACTATTAAATTGCCGCTCTCTTATAGAACGATCAATGCTAACCAGCATGATGACGAACAGAAACAGGACCATAATGCCGCCGGCGTAAAGAATGATTTGCACGCCGGCGACGAACGGAGCGTAGAGCATCAGATAGATGGACGCCTGGGCGAGAAGCGCGATGATCAGCGCCAACGCCGAATGCACCGGATTCTTGCGCGTAATCACCATGATGCCGCCGACCAGCATGATCGCGGCAAACAGATAAAAGAAAAATGGTGTGGCTACGGGTGCCATATTTTTTGTTGAACCAAGGCAACGCTGGCCGTCAAGATCAAAACTCCCAAGCCCATCGGCAGCAGGACTTTCCATCCCATCTGCATGAGCTGATCAAAGCGATATCGAGGGAACGTGCCACGATACCAGATATAGAGGTACATGAATCCGGCAACCTTTGCCGCAAACCAGAAAATGTCCTGCACCCGGAGGCTTACTGCGGGAACAAACAAGAGAAGACCAATCAAGCCGAGGACCACTCCGAAACCAGCAAGGCCGATAGTTTGAATGCGAAAGAGAGGATGCTTCGGCATACGCACCGCGTTGTAGAAACACATTGCCGCAAAAAGAAGAAACGTAATGCCGGGGAAAAGTGAGAAGACCAAATCCCATGTCGAGCTGTTCAACAGGTTCGGAAATGGCCGCAGCCACCCGCCCAACCAGAGAGTCACAGCGATAGAGGAGACTGCGATCATGGCGGAGTATTCTGCCAGGAAAAATAACGACCAGCGGAAGCCGCTGTATTCGGTGTGAAAGCCGGCAGTCAATTCGGATTCGGCTTCGGCCAAGTCGAAAGGCGCGCGGTTGGTCTCCGCGACCATGGCGACGGCGAAAATAAAAAACGCGATCAGCCCCAGCGGAAAGAATTTGAAGATGAACCACTCGCCTTGCGCCTGCTGCGCCTGAACGATGCCGATCATACTCAGAGTTCCGGTGCCCTCGGCGTTGAGGCTGGTCATAAGAATCGCCGAGACTACCGCCAGTCCCATCGCGACCTCATACGACACCATTTGAGCGCTCGAGCGCAGTGCCCCGATCAGAGGATAGTGCGAATTGGAGGCCCAGCCCGCCATCACGATGCCGAGCACGCTCAGCGACGAAACGCCAAGCATGAAGAGGATCCCGATGTTCATGTCTGTGATGGCATGGGTGGGACCGAACGGAACCACGACAAAAACGGTGAAGGCAGCCAGCACCACGATGAACGGCGCCATCCAAAAAACAACGCCATCAGCCTCGGCTGGCATAATGTCTTCTTTGAGCAGCAGTTTGATAGCGTCGGCGATGGGCTGCAGCAAGCCGTGCGGACCGACTCGCATGGGTCCGAGGCGGACTTGCATGTGGGCCAGGATTTTGCGCTCGAGCCAGTTCATCGCTATGACGGCGACCGAGAGGCCGGCGAAGACCAGCATGATGTAAACCAGCGCCCAGAACATGTTTCCAGCGGCGCCCGGAGTCTGGTCGCTGCTGAGATACGACTCCATGTATTGGATGATCGCGCCCATCAGCGGTCGACCTCGCCGAGAACGATGTCGAGTGTGCCGATCACGGCGATCACGTCGGCTACGAGTTGGCCGCGGCACATCACATCGAGAGCCTGCAGATTCACGAATGACGGCGGGCGCACGCGCATGCGATAGGGCTGGGTGGAACCGTCGCTGACAATGAAGTATCCGAGTTCGCCTTTGGGCGCTTCAATGGAGTGATAAACCTCGCCCACCGGCGGCTTCATGACTTTCGGCACCTTCGCCATGATGGGGCCTTCAGGAAGCGCCCCGACGGCCTGTTCGATAATGCGCACCGACTGTCGCATCTCTGCCATGCGCACCAGGTATCGGTCGTAAGTATCGCCATTCTGTCCGGTAGGAATTTCGAAATCGAAGTTCTTATAGTTGGTGTAGGGCTGAGCCTTGCGGAGGTCCCACTTGACGCCGCTGGCGCGGAGTACAGGTCCGGTGACTCCGAGTGCAATACAATCTTTTCCGGAAATTACGCCAACGTTTTTGGTGCGCTCGACCCAGATGCGGTTGGTAGTGAGCAACTCCTCGTACTCGTCGATTTTGGGGCGGAAGAAATCGAGGAAGTTCTTCACTTCCTTTTCGAAACCGTTGTAGGTTTCGTATTGCAAGCCGCCGATTCGGAAGGCGTGAGTAGTGAGGCGTGCGCCGCAGTATTTTTCGTAGATCTTTAGAATCTCTTCGCGGTCGCGGAAGGTGTAGAACAGGGGAGTGATGGCGCCAATATCGAGCGCGTGCGTGCCCAGCCAGAGCTGATGGCTGGCAATGCGATTGAGTTCGGTGAGGATGACGCGGACATGCTGGGCGCGCGGCGGCGCTTCCACGTTGAGAAGTTTTTCGACTGTTTCGCAGTAGCCAAGCCCGTTCGAAACCGCGGCGACGTAATCCATGCGGTCGACGTAGGGATTGAACATCGTGTAGGTGCGGTGCTCGCCGATCTTCTCGACGCCGCGGTGCAAGTAGCCGATGACGCATTCGAGGCCCAGAACTTTTTCGCCATCAAGGCGCAGAATTACGCGCAGCACGCCGTGCGTGGCGGGATGCTGCGGGCCCATGTTGATGACTAGCTCGTTCGCATCAAGAAACGGCTTCTCGGGAGTTTCGAGATCGAGATGCGACAGCGTAGTGTTCGGATCGGTCATTCTTTTGTAATCGGGTTTTCTAACTGGCGTCTCTAACTGGCACGTTTCACTGCCCGCTTTCAATCCCCAGGTTAATTTGAACCCACTCGTTGTCCTGCTGCAGGATGCCGTAGTCCTTCCGCAGCGGATGGCCCTTCCAGCCGTCGGGCAGCAGAATGCGCTTCATGTCGGGATGCCCATCAAACTTGATGCCGAACATGTCGTAGACCTCGCGCTCCAGCCAGTTGGCTCCCGTCCAAATTGAGACCGAACTGGGCACGCTATCGCCATCTAGGATTTGCGTTTTCACACGGATGCGCTCGTTGCGCGCAAACGAATAAAGCACCCACACCAGATCGAATTGCTTTTCTCGCTGCGGGTAGTGAACCGCGGTGATGTCGACGCAGTAGTCGAACTGCTCTTCATTGCGCAAGACTTGCAGAATTTCAGGAATCAACGAGCGATCGACGACCATGTAGTTCTGGCCTACATAACTCAATGACTCGATGCCGGAACCGTAAGAACTCTTCAGCTTCGCGACCATTGGCGAATCCCACGGAACCGGTGTGGGCGCTGGCGGCTTGGCAGCGGCGACAGGCTTGTTGGCAGGCGTAGCGGGGGCGCCGGCTGCTGGTTTCGGAGGTCCAGGAGACGATGCGGATGGCGTTTCAGCAGGCAGCTTGGTATCAGATTGAACCGAGCCTGAAGCAGCGGCTTTGACACCGCCCTCGACTGCTGGCTTATCCGCCGTCGGCTTCGACTCACCTTCTGAAGGCGTAGATGAGGGCGATTTGGTTTCATCCGGCATAAACTGCGAGCGCACAAACCTGTGGCATGCACCGTTTCGAAGAGAACGTTAACTATTATCAGCTTGGGGATTGCGGTGTCAACGAGCCGCGAGAGGAAAAACGAGCGCGCTCCGCATCCGGGAACGCGGCGCGGGAGCTTTATCCGCGCGCCTGACCCTGATATGACTCGATCAGGTCGCGGATGCGCTGCGCATCGGCTTTGCGATGACCGTGGCTGGTAATCGGGTCGGTGCCGCCGGTGGATTCGATGCGGATCTCGGCCCAAAGCACGCCAGTGGAGATATGCACAGAGGCAACCTTCGACATGGCGATGCTCTCATCGTTGCTGCCAAACCATCGCGACTTCACGCGGCTCACGCGCAGGGGGCTGACCACGAGGCGCGTGGGAAAAAGAAAATTGCCTTGAGTCAAGCGGCTGGCGGTAAAAACTTGGGCCTGCGGCTCGGCTGCGGGAGTCGGTTGCGTTACACCCATTCCAGCGCGCCTTTTTTCCAGACCCAAATGTAGCCGGCGATCAGGATGACGAGGAAGATCAGCATCTCGGCCAATCCGAAAACGCCAAGCGCTTTGAATTTCACCGCCCAGGGAAATAGAAAAATAGTTTCAACATCGAATACCACAAACAGAATCGCGACGATGTAATAACGGACAGTGTAGCGGCCACGGGCATTGTCGATGGGATCGATGCCGCATTCGTAGGGCATCAACTTGGTCTTGCTGGGATTGTCGGGGCGGACGAGTTTCGCCGCCAGCAGTGTAACCGGAAGAAGCACTCCGATCACGGCCATAAAGATGAAGATGGGGACATAGTTTTGCGGCATAGAGTATCGTACTCGCCCGAGAACTCTTAAGCACGCAATCTTACCGCTGATGGCGGACGACTTCAACAAGAGATGTCGGCAATTCAAGACATTTATCTGGAAGCACGAACACATTTCGCGCTAGATCGGATTTGAGTGTGGACTCGCGATAGTAGCGCGTGAGGATACCATCTTTCCAAATGAGCAGGTCGGGATTGCGGCGAGCGAATTCTTCCCAGCCAGATCCTTCGTCACGCACCATGCGTTCGCTGATCAAGAAGAAATACGCGCTGGTGACGGTTTCGTTGTAGAGCTGCGGCTTGCCGCGAGCGACGGCGAATTTCTTTAATGCGCAGGTGAACTTTTGCAACGCTTGTAGGACTGGATACTTACTGAGATAGGCAAACGCCAACTGGACGTGCTCGGCGTGGTGGAACTCTTCGTTGCATATGGCGCCACTCTCGAATCGTTCAATCAGATCGTCGCCGGTCATAACGGTTTGTCCTCCTGCACCAGGTCGTCGTTCCACAATCGCCACGCATCTTCCGCTCCGCCGTTGGCTGCACCATCGTTCTGCAGCATCAACTTTGGCATGACGGAGCGCGAGAATAACTCCGCCAGCGTTCCCTGCTCGCGAACGAAATAGCCGTGGGTCTCCTCGTGAGTGCGGCCAAACTTCCTGGCGTACTCTTGCATGAACTGTTCGTTTGCACGCGGCGCGATTCCGCGCTCCCATATCGTGTCGGGCTCCACCTTGAGAAAGAGCAGCTTGCATCCGAGGGCGGCAAGCCTCTGGTCGAACGGCTCCACGTCGTTCCACTTCACCACGCCCGGACGGACGCAATGCGTCAAATGCAACGTATCGACGAGGACAAAACACCACGGGCGCCTGTGCTCCTGCACGCCGGCATGTAGCCATTCGATGGCTCCGACGATGTGCCCCAAATGGCGCAGATTTTCATCCAGCGTTAGAGTCCCTCTATCTTCTGGCACGGCCAAGGGGCCGTAGGTATGAGACTGCGCAAGGTGAACCAGCGTCCTGATTTTCCTGGGCTTCGACGAATCCGCGTGACGGCGGATCAGAGCATCGATCAGCGTCGACTTCCCAGCGCCCGAGGTTCCTTCCACCAGTAGTGCCTTGAATGGAAGCATGCGGGCTACTCTCCGGACTGGACGGCGATCGCGACTGTCCAGGCCACGGCCATGTAGATCACAAGATTCCCGACGTTGAACATTCCGTGCAGCAGGTGAACGATGATAGCTAGGACGAACACTGCCACCAGTACCCAGGCGCCGCGGACGACGGTTCGCGGAATCAGTAAGAGAACTGCGCCGATGATCTCGCCCCATCCCAGGACTTGGCGCACGATATCTGGCATGTGGGTTCGGGCGAAGTCGTGGCGTGCGTCGGGCATCACGAACAGAATCGCTTCAATCAAGATCACGAGTCCCAAGGTCCATTGCAACCCGGTGAGGGCTGCTTTCGTCGGTTGGCCTGTCATTTGTAAACCTCTGTTATTTGTCAATAATTCGCCGGCGCGCTGGCCGCGCCTTGATTTCCTTGAGGCGGTGGCTGGCGCCGGAATCGAGATCGAAGTCGTAGAAGCGCTTCAGCTCTTGAATGCGTTCGAGGGAGGCCGGGTTGAAGGGCAGTTTCCCATCGAAGGCATGGAGAACAATTCCTTCCAACAGATCGCCCAGGGTCATGTCGTGGTACTCGGCAAACGCCTTGAGGACTTTGAGCAGGCGCTTCTCCATGCGCACGCCGGTTTGGACGCGCTCCACCAGCAGTTTTGGATCTTCGACCATGTGTACCACTGTACCATGGTATGTAAGTACGTGCCGGGAATCTGCTCCTGGCTTCGGGGCCCACGCGTGAGCGCGGTTGTTTATAATCGCGATTCAACGTTTTGCTTTCTGTTGTGCGCCGGTAGGGCGCAATTCCCAGTTAAAGGACTCTCTTGGCATTCGACGAGAACATTTACGAACTGCGGCGCCAGAAGCTGAAACAGATCGAGGCGCTGGGACAAATCGCGTACCGCAGCAAATACGATTTCACCCACACGATTCCGCAGATCCTGGCGGCCTACTCGGAAAGGACCGGGGAGCAACTGGAAAACCAGCGCGTGAACGTGCGCGTGGCTGGGCGCATCATGGCGATTCGCCTGATGGGCAAGGCTGGATTCTGCCATCTGCAGCAAGGCGGCCAGCGGCTGCAGATTTACGTGAAGAAAGACGCGGTCGGCGACCAGGGCTTCGAGTTATATAAACTGCTCGATCTCGGCGATCACATCGGCGTCAGCGGATATTTGTTTCGCACGCGCACAGGCGAACTTTCGATCCACGTGGAAGAGATTACGTTTCTGAGCAAAGACCTCTTGCCGCTACCGGAAAAGTGGCACGGCCTCACCGATGTCGAATTGCGTTACCGGCAGCGCTACGTGGATCTGGTGGTGAATCCTGAGGTGCGGGAAGTGTTTTTGAAGCGGAGCAAGCTGGTGCAATCGATGCGTCACACAATGGAGGCTCACGGATTCGTCGAAGTTGAGACTCCCATGATGCAGCCCATCGCCGGCGGAGCGGTAGCGCGGCCGTTTGTGACGCACCACAACACGCTCGACATGGATTTATACCTGCGCATCGCGCCCGAACTTTATTTAAAACGGCTGGTCGTGGGCGGATTCGATCGGGTATATGAAATCAACCGCAATTTTCGGAACGAGGGCTTAGGCTGGCGGTGGAATCCTGAATTCACCATGCTGGAGTTCTATCAGGCCTACACCGACTACCAGGGCGTGATGGATTTGACGCAGGAGTTGATCACGCAGGCGGCGAAGGACGTCACGAAGGATAAGGATCATCCCGACGGCGTCACTACGACGACCTGGGGGATGGAAACGATTGATTGGGCTCAGTGGACGAGGATGACCATGCGCGAGGCGATTGTTCGCTATTGGCCGGAGGGATGCGGCGATCCTCCGAATATGGCCGAGTTCTCTAATCTTGATGCCTTCATCCAAAAACTCAAGAGCGCGGCGGATTCGGCTCACCGAACTGGAGAATCCCTCGGTGACGGCCTGTTAGGAAAGCGTAAGAAGTTGCTTGAGCGGGAGGCTTTCTTCATCGGGACGATCGGCTTTCTGGAAAGAGGTGTGGGTGACATCGGCAGGGCAATTGCCGTTCTGTTTGAAGCTGTGGCAGAAGAGCACCTCACGCAGCCGACGATCATCTATGAATTCCCTACCGCAGTATCTCCGCTGTCGAAGCAGAAGCCGGACGAGCCCGACTGGACGGAACGCTGGGAGATCTTCGCCGGACAGATGGAAATCGCCAACGGGTTCAGCGAGCTCAACGATCCGGAGGATCAGCGGCGCCGCTTTGAGGGGCAGTTGAAAGAGCGCGAGCGAGGTGACGATGAGGCGCACCAGATGGATGAAGACTACATCCGCGCTCTCTCGTACGGAATGCCGCCAGCCGGAGGCGTGGGCGTGGGCGTGGACCGGCTGTGCATGTTGCTCACCGATTCGCACACGATCCGCGATGTGATCTTGTTCCCTTTGCTCCGGCCGGAGAAGGGGTTAAACACAGAGGACACAGAGGAAGGGCAGTAAGATTTGGTGCCCGCACTGACTTTCCAGTACCCAACAATGCACTAGAAGTAGTGCAGTAACTTTCTTACACTTCTTGCATCCAAGTTATACGTGAAACTGGCAGCGCTGCCGTAATGTCCGCAAGGCTGGACATTGGGTCGGTAGCGCTTTGCTTTTTCCCAGAAGCCGTGCTCCAAACCAGGTAGGTTCTAAGACTTTACTTCGACGTCTTCCCCGGTTTATCTGCAGCAGTTCTTTGCGGCTCGTAGGCAGGCTTGTCAGGGCTGAAGTTCGTACTCAGATAATCGATCAGAGCGTCGCGGTCGGCGGGATCTACCAACGCGCCCCATTTCGTCATCTTGTCTACCTCTTTCGTCCACGCGGGCTTGCTTAGACGCTGTTGCAGGACGATGCGCGCTTCGTGGCACTCGGTGCAGGCGGTGGTGGCCTTTGCCTGCATCGAACCGGCGGGCAGATCGGCGGTAGGATTAGCCTGCGGTTTCTGAGCGCGCGCCCACGGAACGGCAAGCGAGAGCATCAGAAGAAAAATGGGAGCTGGCGGCATGCCTGAAGGCATGCCGCGACACGAATCACACTTCCAATAACCGCTGTTACGAAACATGGATCTTCACCTGATCGACCGCGTTGTAAAGATAACCGCTGGGATTCCAATCTGCCGTCAAGGGCTGTGCGCGTCCCTGGCTGTCGGTGGCTCGCGACATGATCGTGTAGTCGCCGGTCTTGCCGGGTTTCCAATCGTAAGCCCATAAACGCCAGGCGTAGTGAGCTTGCTCGCGGCTTAGCGTGGCTGGATTCCAAGTCGAGCCCCCGTCGGTAGAAATTTCTACCTTGGCGATGTCGGCCTCTCCTGCCCACGCTGTTCCATGCACGGCCACTTTACCTGTTTTCAAATGGGCGCCATCGCTTGGCCCAGAGATTAGCGACTTCACGCTGAGTGCGGTGACGGGGTGGGTGTCTTCCGGATTGACGGCGTCGCCCGGCTGCACCGGATGGTTCGGAAAGCGGTAGGCCGGGCTCATGAAATTGCCGGCAAATTCTTTGTCCAGCACTTTAATTTCTGTAATCCACTTGCAGGACGCCGCGCCGATCCAGCCTGGAACGAGGGCGCGGGCGGGAAAGCCGTGATGCTTAGTGAGTGGAGATCCGTTCATGTGGGTCGCAATGAGCGTATCGGCGTCGAGCGCTTTTTCGATTGGAATGCTGCGAATGAACGGAGGAACCTTGCCCGGGACTCCGTCGAGTCCGCGGAACATGACATGCTTGCCGGTGGTCACTCCGGAGCGCTGCAAGATATCGCGCAGGCGAGGGCCGGAGAACCGCGCGGTGCCTACTGCACCTTTGCCCCACTGAACACCGGGGACTTGAGGACGTTGCAAGCTGCGGCCGTTCCCGGCGCACTCAAGCGTGTTTACCACCGCGTGGGTTTCTATTCTGGAAAGCTCAGCCAGGCTCAGGGTGAGCGGCTTTTCCACTTCGCCGCCAAGCGAGAGACGCCAGTCCGCGGGATCGAGTTCACTGGGTTCGTGCATGTGATTGCGCACAAAAAAGTGCGGCACCGGCGTGAGCCATGTATTGAAGTACTCGACCGGAGATTCGAGATCGACGAAACGGAAGGAGCGGAGAATCATGCCGTCTTCGCCGGGAAAGTTCACTGATTGTTGCTGGGGGAGGGCCCAAGTCAAGATGGAGGGAGCGGCTGCGCCAGCGAGCGCTGCGGCGGAAATTTGCTTGAGGAAGTCGCGTCTGGAGTTCATAGTCATCCCTCAGGGGCTAAAGCCCAATTCAATCGGCTACATTGAACACCGGCCTGGAAGGCCTGTTCCACCCGCTGGCTGAAACCCTGAGATCTGGTCGTAGATTAAGTTAACACCACCGGCCTGGAAAAGGAGAGTGAGCCAAAACCAGGCCGGCGGCGGCTCTGAAGGGAAGGTCCCCTTCAGAAAGTTTGGGGAGGGGCAAACCCTCACCGTCTAGGAACTGGTGGTCCCGCGTCAAATGCTGGCGCGGGACCTTTCCAGGGCTTAAGGGAGGATGTAACGGAACGACGTAAAGACCATGTTGTCCAGTCCTTCCGGCGCTCCTGAAGGAGCGCTTACCGGCGTAATCCCAGACCAGGTTTGACGAGTGATGTAGGAGTACTGCGTGCCGAACTGGAACCTGCCCCTCGGACCGCTGTAGAAGCGGTACCAGAAGCCGATGGTTCCCTCGATCAGGGCACGGGTATCGGCTGTGCAATTGGCGAGAGTGGTGGGAGTGAAACCGGTGTTTACCGCGGGAGGCAGTTCGCTGTAGCAACCAGAATTATTGAAGAGCGGAGCGCCATAGCCAACCTGGCCTTTCGTTTTGCCAGTTGCCTGTAGCGGATCGAAGCTGACCGCCCGGCCAGCGTACTCGACTCCAGCGTAGCTGTAGACATCAAGTTTCTTGGTGTGGAACTCGAGGGTGCTCAGGCCCTCAAAGTTTCTGATTAAATGCAGGGTGCCGTTGCCATTAATCGCGACGTCGGACAATCCGCCTGGGGCATAGCGCCCTACTCCGCTACCACCGAAGCCTTTCACACCGAAGACGATGTGTTTGTTAGCGAGAGCCCAACGTGCGCTAGCGCCTGCGCCACCACCGTTCTTGGAAGAGTTGTAGGCTCCGAGGGAGTTGACGCCTGCAAGCGCGCTGCCGCCGCAAAGAGTGGTGGTGCTGGCTACTTCGCCGCAGGGAAAGACGCGGTCGCCGAAGCGGTCAAACAGCCCGAAAACCTCATAGTGTCCAAAGCCGGGATCGAAGGCCACTTTCGCGATGAGATCGGGGGAAGGATTAAATGTGTAGTTCGAGGTGGTGTTGTAGCTGTTGCTGGCGCCCGCTTCGCCTAGCAGGAAATTGTCTCCATTTCCGTGGGTAGAAAGCGTGCCTTGCGCGTTTTCCATGGCGACGGCAACCGCAACCTTGTCGCCGAAGTTCTTGGTCACGCGGATTCCGTACTGCCGCGCAAAGACAAAGCCGACGTTGTATGACGGGTCGATCGTCTTTGGCCGGGCGTCGTTGGTTCTGCCGAGGTCGTCGTCAGGAGAGATTCCCGCGCCATTTTCTGTCGCCAGGCTCCATACCTGGCCGCCGAGGAAGCTCCAGCCATTATCAAACTTGGCTTGTCCCCACGCCTGGCGGAGTCGGAGGGTATAGCTGTTGGTTGAGGTAGAAGTGGAGGTGACTCCGGCCGAGAGAAAGTCGGCCGAGACGTAGCTGGAAAGATCGACGTTCTTCAGACGGCCATCGACAAAGGTGGTGATCTTAGACTGGCGGCCGGATCCGAAGAATTCTGAAACCGAGCTTTGCGAGGCGCCGGGCATCGTTAACGAACTGAAGGGCGTGGATATGTCCGCGCCGAGCGCTCTCGACCGCCGCACAAATTCGGCAGCGGCGTATCCGCCCGGCGTAATGTTGATGCCCCTGAAATGGATGGTGAGCGGGCCCTCCATCTGCCGGTTGTAGGTCTGCGGTTCGTCTGGGTTCGGCTTTTGTGGTGAGTCCTGCAACGACAGCACCGCGTTTTGCACGGTCGGCTGGTTCGCCGCGGTGTTGTTCACGGACTTCAGGCCAGCGAAGTCGCTCTCCAGTTGACTCACCGCTTGCTGTTGCTGGCGCGCCTGGGCTTGCGCGGCGTCGGCTTTCGCGGATGCGTCGGCAGCGGTTGATTGGGCCTGCTGCGCCACCTGATCTTTGTGCCGCAACTCGTTCTGCAAGGCTTGGATCTGCTGCTGCTGAGCGGCGAGGGCATCTTTCAACGCCTGGAAGTCGGCAGCGGTAACGGTCGGTTGTGGTGGCGCGGCTGACGCCGAGACTTGTGCCCAGACGCTGGCGGAAAACGTCGCCAGCGTTAGAGCGGTGAAGAATACTTTCTTGTAGGCTTTCATCGAGTTGAATCCTCTCCTTTTGAGTTTTTGTCGAACAACACGTCACTGCTGAGGTACACAAAGCTTTTCGGACCCAAGGTCGGGGCTAAAGACCGCCTTCTTCGTTCCGGTTAATTGCAACTGTTACTATTATCACCATCGATTTACTAGTGATTCAGAACTAGCAGCTCTTCCAAAAAACATTCCGAACAAGCTGCTTAAATCCGAACAAGCTGCTTAAATCAGAACACCGGGGGAGGGTTCCTAAAGTGCAGTGCTTAGGTCGACGGCGTTAAACCCCACCTGTGCTGCAGATGGCGCTCCATGGACTTGAAGACCAGGCCATCCACCACGTAGCCGATTGCGATAATCAAAATCATGACGGCGATGACAGCGCTCATGTCGTTCAGGTCGCGCCCCATCATCAATACCTGGCCTAACCCGAGGCTTAGGTAAAGCATTTCGGCGGTGATCAGAGAACGCCAGGCGAAGGCCCATCCTTGCTTCAGACCAGAGACGATGAAGGGGAGGCTGGCGGGCAGAAGCACATGCCAGAAAAGTTGGAAGCCGCTGGCTCCGAGGTTGCGTCCGGCCATGCCGTAGATTTTGGGCATCTGTTTGCGGCCGTCCTCCATGGCGAGCGTGACCGACAACAGCGATCCCATGATAACGACGAAGAGAATCGCGTTTTGGCTGAGGCCGAACCAGAGCAGAGCCAGAGGCCACCAGCAAATGCTGGGCAAGCTCTGAAGGCTCACGAGCAATCCGCCCATGGTCTCCTCGACAAACTTGCTGCTGCCTACGCCGAGGCCAAGAATCATGCCAAGCACGACGGAAACAGCGTAGCCGACCAAGACGCGGCGCAGGCTGACGGCGATGGCGATCCAATAGCTGTGATCTTTGAATCCGGTATAGAGCGCTTCGCCGACGCTCCATGGTGTGGGAAACAGGTACGGAGGCCAGATCTTTAGCTGGGCGAGCAACGTCCACAGAGCGATGAGTCCAGCGTAGAAGATGACTAAGCGGGCGGCGCGTTTCATGATTGTTGGTCCGCTCCCGGTTCGACATGGGGTTTCACGCCCAGGTTGTATTCCACTTCGAGGGAGCGGTTGATCTCTTCGCGGAGTTCGTCGAGAATCTCGCGGGCAGCGTGGGCGACGTGAACATCTTCCAATACACGAGGGCGCGGCAGGTCGATGGGAAATTCGCGCTTGACTCGGCCGGGACGGAAGGTCAGAAGGGCCACGCGATCGCCGAGCCGGATCGCTTCACGAACGTTGTGCGTCACAAAGATGATGGTGCGCCCGGTTTCGAACCAGATGCGTTCGAGTTCGTCGTGCAGCAGGTCGCGCGTTTGAGCGTCGAGCGCGGCGAAGGGCTCGTCCATTAACAAAACGTCGGGTTCAGTCGCGAGCGCGCGGGCGAGCGCCACGCGTTGCCGCATGCCGCCGGAAAGCTGGTGAGTGTAGCTGTCTTTGAATTGCGACAGATGCACCAGACGCAGGTAGTAACGTGCCTTCTCTTCCCGTTCCACTTTGCCGATGCCCTTCATCTTCATACCGAACTCAACGTTTTGGCCGACGGTGAGCCAGGGGAACAGACCGAGTTCCTGGAAAATCAGGATGCGGTCGGTGCCCGGGCCTTGGACTTTCTTGCCGTCGATTAAAACCTCGCCTGAAGTCTGCTGGTGCAGGCCTGCGATTAAGTGCAGCAGGGTAGACTTGCCGCAGCCGGAGGGGCCGACGATGCAGAGAAACTCCCCTGCCTTGACTTGCAAATTAATGTGGTCGAGGGCGAGCAGGCGTTCGCCGCTGTGGGTGCGGTAACTCAGGCAGATGTCGGTAAGGCGGACTTTGGGGGTTTCGTGCGAAACTCCGTGGAACGGACGCGGCACTGAGATCAGTCCCGATTTTTCTCGCGCGCCGGCGATGCGCGCTGGCATGTGAGACTCAACCGGAACTGGAACCGGTGCGGGAAAATTCTGTGCGTTGGCGCTCATTGGATGGCCTTCCTTCCCTTCTCTGCCAGCACCTGATTCAGGAGCGTCAAATCGTAGAGTCCCGAGAGATCTGGCATTTGACGGCCGAGGAATCCGTCGTCGAACGCCTGTTGAGCTGCGGTCATCAGTGCGCTATGCAGTGGATCGTAGGTCACCTGCATGCGCGCAAACGCCTCGTCGAGTACCGAAGGGGGCAGGGCCTTACCGGTCTCGACTTGGATCTGCTGGCTGAGAAGCTTCCTGGCGTCGGCGGGATGAGCGTTGATCCAGTCGGTCAAGTCGACATTGGCGCGGATCCAGTTTTTGACCAGGTCGGGATGGTTCTTCAGGAACTTCGTGTTGACTACTAACAATCCGATGACAAATTGTCCGTTGGGCCAGAGGGAGCGTTCGTCGACGAAGAGGCGGCCGTTGCCTTCGTGGATGAGGCGTGTAGCCCAGGGTTCCGGGGCCCATGCGGCATCGAGATCCTTTTTCAGAAAAAGCGTGAGCTGATCGGGATTTGCCATGGGGATGACTTGGACATCGCCGCCTTTGTCGTTGGTTTTCATGCCGTGGCTCTTGAGCCAGTTGCGCAGAGCGACATCCTGGGTGTTGCCGAACTGGGGAGATGCGACGCGCTTGCCGTGGAAATCTTCCGGCTTCTGAATTCCGCCGTCGTTGCGCACGATGAGCGAAGCGCCGCCACTGGCTGCTCCCGCGATTACGCGCACGGCTTCGCCGTTGGAGCGCACATATCCGTTGATCGCCGGGTTGGGGCCGACGTAGGCCATTTCGATCGAGCCGCCGAACAACGCTTCAATGGCGGCCGGGCCGGCGTTGAAGCTGGTCCACTGCACTTTCACTTGCGGACCCATGGCCTTGTCGAACCAGCCATTCGCCTTGCCCACCATGGCTTGAGCGTGCGTGATGTTGGGAAACGCACCGACGCGGATGGCGGTTTGCGCGTGGCTCAAGGCCGAAACCAACACGAGGGCTAGGACTGTGAGCATGCGCTTACTCACTCCGCTGGCCTCCGACGACCATAGGCAGGATGCTTCCCTTTTCTTTCTTTTTGGCAACCCGCCTGCCTTTAGTGGAACGCGGCGTTGTACCGGAAATTAGATCTGCGAGCGAAGTGTGCTCCAGAATGTGCGCCACCGCGTCGCGCACGTCCAGGAAGACCTGATAGAGGGCGCGGTGCGGCAGGTCGCGGTCGATGAGTACGCGCAGTTGCTCGGCGTCGGCAAACGGGGCCAGTGGACCATCGATCAAGCGCATGATCTCACTCAATCGGATTTCGGCGGGATCGCGGCGAAGTTGATAGCCGCCCTTGGCTCCGCGCACGCTCTCGACCATGCGTGCGTTCTTAAGTTCGAGGAGAATGAGTTCCAGAAATTTTTCCGGAAGATCCTCCTCATAAGCGATTTCGCGGATCTTGATGGCACCCTGATGATGATGGCGCGCCAGCATCATCATGGCCTGCAGAGCGTAGAGTCCCTTTTGAGAAATTTTCATGGTCGGCCATTATGCCACAAAGTCTATCGTAGTAATAGACTTTATTAGCGTTAAGGACATTGCAATCGCAGCGCCGTTCCCGATGCTGCTTCCCATAAAGCTAAATCCAGCGCGCCGAGTGCTTTACTCGACCTTGCACAAAATTGCATGGTCGGAAGATGTGCATTGGATTGCAGTTTCTGTGGGAAATTCCGCGGGAACTCTGAACCTCGCCGATCAAGACCCAACGTGGAGAACTAGCACAGTAATGTTATCGGGTCCGCCGCGTTGCCGGGCCAGTTTCACCAGTGCCGCGCAGCACTCTGCCGGGGGATATTTGCTGACTGCCATTTTCAGTTCTTCCTCGGCCACGACGCCCCAAAGACCGTCGGTGCAAAGTAGGAGATCATCGCCATCCTGCAGTTCCCTGCCCGGTTCGGTTCCATCCACAGCCACTTCCATTCCCGCTCCTAAGGCGGCGGTCAGGATGTGGCGCTGCGGGTGCCTCTCAGCGTCCTCGGCACGGACCAGGCCGCTTTCGACCAGCCTTCCCACATAGGAGTGATCACGCGTGAGGCGTTGGATTTGGCCGTCCCGCACCAGGTAAAGGCGGCTATCACCGACGTGCGCAAAATAAAGCTGCCGGCTACGGATCACCAACGCTGTGCAAGTAGTTCCCATGCCCTGGAACGAGGGGTGTTGCTCGGCATAGCTCAGAATCCGGGCGTGGGCCGCGGCAAATGATTCCACCAGAGCTGCTTGGGGATCGTCTCGGAAACCTTGGTCATATACTTCCCGAATGGTTTCAACCGCGAGGCGGCTGGCTTCCTGCCCGCCCTCGTGTCCCCCCATACCGTCGGCGATTACGGCCAACCGTCCCTTACGCTGGAATTCTTCATCGCCGGTTGGTTCCCAGTAGAGGTAGGAGTCCTCGTTGTTGTCGCGCTGGCAGCCCACATCGCTGAGGCTCGCCACTTCAACGCCCGGTCTCATACAGTCGACAGACAATCTCCGCTACCTCAACCGTAGCGCGGAAGCGATCCGGAACGAAAAGGGGGAAACTATCTCTCCGCCGAAGGATCGAGGCCGCGCCGTCCTCGGCCATTATAGACAAGAGGCAGCGCGAAAACGCAATCGGACGCGGATTTCGCTAAACCTGAGCGGCATGCGAGAAATCGATTTCCGAGGCTGGGACAATTTCCTCGCCAACGAATAGGGAGGGAACGTCATCTTCTGTGAGTCGCGGAAGATGCAGGACGATTGCCGCTGGATCAAGAACGGGCAGGCGTATAATCCTCCCGGCTTCGACATGCTTTGTGAAGACAGGTTTTGAAGTGGATGCGGTGTGTTTGGGGGGCCAATGAAACTTGCGGATACGATTGCTTTGGTGTTGAGGAATAAAGATAACAGCAGAGTTCTATCTGTGGCGCCCGACCAGTCTGTGTATCAGGCGATTGAAAAAATGGCGGTAGAGGGTGTGGGTGCTTTGCTGGTTATCTCCGAGGAACAATTGGTTGGCATCCTGTCGGAGCGTGACTATGCCCGCAAAGTGATCCTTAAAGGCCACTCCTCAAAAGAGATGCTGGTCCGCGAGATCATGACGTCGCCCGTCGTCTTCGTAACTCCGCGGCACACTGTGGATGATTGCATGTCCATCATGACCAAGCACCATTTCCGGCACCTTCCGGTGATGGGAGAGGACGACCACGTCGTCGGCTTAGTTTCACTGGGCGACCTGGTGAAGTGGATTATTTCCGGTCAGGCACAGCACATTGAGGAACTGGAAGGGTATATCACGGGCAGGTATCCAGGGTAGCCGCTAATTCAGAGACCCAACCGGCCGCTCTTCGGGCGTGAGGTTCAGCGTGAATTTGGAATGGGCAGCGTCGTTATGGAACATCCGCACGGTTTCCAAGGAGTACTCGTGGAGGTCCTTCCCGACCAGGCTCATCTTCTTGAGAACGTCTGAAGTCACGGTGATAATGTGACAGCCGATTTCATCGGCTTGGAAGATGTTCAGGAGTTCCCGCGGGCTGGCCCAGACCAGCTGACAGTGGGGCTCGGGCGCCATGAGGTCGAGCGCAGATTTCATCAGCGGAATCGGATCGCGGCCGGTGTCTGCCACGCGTCCGGCAAAAACCGAGATGTATGAGGGCGCACCGCCGCGCAGAGCTTGCGCGATGTGCTCTACCTGATCGAGAGCGAGCACGGCAGTGGCATTGATCTGAATGCCGTCCGTGCTCAAACTGCGGATCAAGTTGTACATCGGCTCGCGACGAGTATTCGTCACCGGAATTTTTACGTAGACGTTGGAAGCCCAGCGGGCAATCTTGCGGGCCTGGCGCTCCATTTCAATTTCGTCGTCTGCGAATACTTCAAAGGAGATAGGCCGGTCGGAAATGCTCTGAAGGATTTCTCGCGCGAAACGCTCGTAGTCGGTGATGCCCGCCTTCCGCATCAGGGTCGGATTGGTGGTGAAGCCTTTGATGTAGGGCTGGCGATAAAGCTCGAGCATGCTGGCCTTGTCGGCTCCGTCGGCAAATATCTGAACTTTCAACTCAGACACGGACTTCATCAGTAGACTCCTTCAAAGCGGAGGAGATTATCCAGTCGGCGGCTTCTCGCAATGATCGCACAGTGGCTTCCGGAGGCCGTTCGGGCGCTCGTTCGCGGTACCCATAATCGATCAAGACCGTCTTGCAGCCCGCATTGTGCCCGGCATCGATGTCGCGCCAGCGATCACCCACGACGAAGCTGCGCGAGAGATCAATGTTGTGCTTGCGTCGAGCCTCGAGCAAAAGCCCGGGAAGGGGTTTGCGGCAGGCACACTCATCATCGTCGTCATGATAGCAGACGAAGATATCGTCGATGGGCAGCGAGGATGAGAGAGTTTGGTGGATATTCTCCACCGCTTCGCGCGTCTGCGTGCCGCGGGTGACGTCGGGCTGGTTGGTGATCACGTAGAGAGCAAATCGGTGGGCCTTCAGCGCAACCAATGACGACGCCACCTCAGGCATCAGTTCGAGTTCGTCCATTCCCGACGGTGGAAACGGTTTACCGTCGCGAACTATTGCGCGATTGATGACGCCATCGCGGTCCAGAAACACTGCCCGGCGGAGCTGCGGGCTCGCGCCGGAAGTCGACTCCCACTTTGTTTGCTGCTGTTTTACTGCGGGATGTGAGACCAGCAGGTGCCACACGACAGCCTGAAAAGCCTCAGTGTGCGGAGTAACATGGTCCGGGTTGACCGTAGGGATAAGGATGCACACATCAGCCACTTGGGCTGTGTACCCGCCATCGCGGCCGACGATGCCGACGATTTTCGCGCGGACGGTTTTTGCGTATCGGAGGGCCGCTACCAGATTGGGGCTGACATTTTTTTCGAGATCGCCACCGCCGACTGAGAACACGAGAACAAGATCATTCGAGCGCAAACGGCTCACCCGCAGCCAACTCTCGAACACCGTTTCCCAACCTTCGTCGTTCACCCGCGCCGTAAGTTCGGACACATTATCCGTGGGAGCGTAGGCTTCAATCCCAGCAATCTTACGGAAGTCATTCACGGCATGGGAGGCATTGGCTGCGCTGCCCCCGACGCCGAGAATGAAAAGGCGTCCACCGGCGGCGCGGGTTTGAGCCAGTAAAGAGGCGGCTCTCTCAATACTGGCGCCGTCCAACCGGTCGATTACAGCTTTGGCCTCAGTCAGAAACCGTTGCGCAAATGTGTTTTGATCGGTCATTTTCTAATCAGGTTTGGCTTATTGGGCGAGCCGCCAAAAACTCGGACGTTTCTTGCAGTCCCTCCGGCGAGCCGATCTCGTAAAACCGCTCTTTCACTTCAAAGGCCGCAAGCTGCTTGCGCTGGAGAAGATCCATGTACAGGGCCGTCAGATCGCAAGGCTTTTCTGCAGGCAAATTGTGGAACGCCTCGGCTCGAAAGACTCCCAGACCATAGTCGATGTAGCGCATGCGCGGACTGCGGTTCGTCTTGCTGTAGGCGAGAATTTTGCCCGCCTCAAACTCTACGTTGCTTGTGTCCCACTTCCCCTCGTTGCGAAAGACCGTCATCATTGCTAACACGCCGGCGGATACGAAGTTCCGTGCAATCGCCGCGTAGTCGCAAGGCAGATAAGAATCACCGTACATCACGAAAAAGGATTCGCCCAACTTCGGCAACGCATTTCTGACAGCTCCGGCGGTGCCGAGCAATGTTGGCCCATCGAACGAGTAGTCTATCTGAAGGCCCAATGCGGATCCGTCACCGATTGCGCGCTGGACCAGTTCCCCGAGATGCCCAACGCATAGTACAACGCGTCGGACACCATTTGCCTGAAGCAAGCGCAATTGGTGTAAGGCGAATGGCTCGCCGTTCACTTCGAGCAGCGACTTCGGCACCGTCTCCGTCAGCGGGCGCAGACGGGTCGCGAGACCGCCCGCGAGAATAGCAACTGTCAACAATGAGATTCTCCTACGAATGGGCCACTACCGTGGTTCCGGCAAAATCAAACTGCATGCGAACCTCGCGAAGTCCCGCGCCTCTCATCACGGCGCGCAACCGGGTTTTCTCCTCGGTGTAGAACATAAGAAATCCACCGCCGCCGGCGCCAATGAGTTTGCCGCCCAGCGCGCCGTTGGCTCTGGCCAGTTCGTACAACTTATCAATTTCACCGCTGCTCATGCCTGGAGATCGCTTCTTCTTATGCTGCCAATGCACATTCATCAGGTCGGCGAACTTTCGCAAGTTCCCTGCCAGTAGTGCGTCCCGGCTTTCCATGCCCAACTGCTTGGTAAAATGAAGATTATCGAGCATCTCAGAATTGTTCTGCTTGGTGCGTGAGTCCTGATCGCGGAGAATGTCGGACGCGTTACGCGAGCCGCCGGTGAAAAATAAGAGCAAGTTGTCTTCGAGATTCGCTAGAGTTTCCGCGGGAAGCTTAAGAGGTTCGACGACCACGCGATCATCCGGCAAGAACTGGAAGCATGCGATGCCCCCGAACGCGGCGATGTACTGGTCCTGCTTGCCGATGGGTTCGTTGAGTAACTTCAATTCGATATGACAAGCCTGCTCCGCCAGGTCGCGCGGAGGAACGAAGTCTCGCTTCAGAGTGTGCAGTGCGCACAATAGCGCAGTCGTGAAGCTGCCGGAGGATCCCATACCGGTTCCGGCAGGGATGTCGGATAGGCTCACGATTTCAAGGTACGGGCCGGTTACGCCGGTCAACTTCAAAGCCTCGCGGATGATTGGATGCTGGATCTCGTCGACGCGCTCCACGTCTTCGAACTTGGAGTACTTGACAATAATTCGAGGACGAAACGCTTCGTTAATAGTGATGTAGACATAGCGGCTAATCGCCGCGGAGATCACAAAGCCAGTATGCTGCCGGTAATAGGATGGAAGGTCGGTGCCGCCGCCGCCGAGACATATCCTCAGCGGGCTCCGGGTGATGATCATCGAGCAGGCCTCGTGCGCGCCAAAACGGCGGCTTTTCTGAGAGCGCGCTCAGCGACGGAAGAAAGCAAAGAGCGTGAATGTGACAAATGCACGCATCCAGGGCAGCGCGCCAAGGCAGGAATCATCCTCAAATGATATGCGAAGCAACTCGCGTCGGTCGAGTACCCGAGCCTATTCAGCACCAGGAGGACGATCTCTCGGGCAGAACGGCCGGCCCCGTGTGCTTCCCGCCGTTCTGAGGTCGAGACCTACCGCGCTCCCATCATCATTCCACGTCAAAATCGGTCGAGCGGGTCTGGCTCGAGTTTCCGACGGAATCGACAGCCCTCAACTGTACGCGATATGCACCGGGGGCAAGCGAGGCTACCGGTAGCTTCAGTCCCAGAGCAATGACCGGATCTCCGGCCTTTCCCTTGGGAGTACGGTCACCGACATGTAATTTCTGCTGTCCACTCTTGAGGTCCACAACGATTAGCTCGTAAGCGACTTCAGGAGGATTCGCATTCTTCAAAAGAGGTTCGTAGACTTCGGCATAAATGGCAGCCGTGTCGGTCGTCTTGAAATGATTGGTGGCCGACGGAGAAATCTGGATGCCCTGGACCAATAAAGGAGTGCGGTCTTCCAGAAGTTGGCCATCCAGATCCCCCGCGACGTCGGCTGCCCGGCGAAAACTGTTGCTGAGCGCCACGCCACTGATGCTGAACTCCTTGCCCTGGTACGGTTCGATCGCAAGTGGCGCTTCGAGTTTGCCGAAACTGTCATTGCCGGAGCTGAACACAACTTTGAGATTGTATTCACCGCAGGCGATGCCAAACTGGTTTTCGTAACGAAATGGCTGCTTCTGAAATTCCTCCACTTCCTTCTTGCCGTCGAAATCGAGATTTGCGGTATCACTAAAGCGGGCAGCGATCGAGCCATCCGGTTTGTAGGCAATTCCTAATATGTTGATGGCCGCATGTTGCTTTCCTTTCACCTTTTCAAACTTGAACGCAGCGGCAGGAACCTCCACGGCAAGGTGGATTTGCGCCGTATTGGGGGAGGTGTAGAAGAAAGGGGCCCGCATCGATCCCGTTACGTTGCCCTTCATGTCACTGCCCGCGCGCGACTCCAGGTCTTTTTCGGTGGAGTTGCCTGCCAACAAGTCCACCGGCTTGGCATTGCAATAGCCGCTGCGGGCGCGGACACTGGTCCCACCACGGTCCACTTTAACCTTCAGAGTGTGACAGCTGCCTTCGGATGAAACTGAGGGCTTGTAACCCAGAAAGTAATACTGGTTCTGATCGTTGGCAATCCTCTGCAGACCGCCTAACAAGTCATTGGTATTCAGGATGACGAATCCCCCCGTACCGTCGGCGAGTTGGTATAGCACTTGCTGGTTGTCAGAAGCGCTAGTGGGAAACGGGGGAACAATTTGCCGTGGCTGTGAGTAGGGACTATAGAGGCTGGGGTTATATCCTGCACCACCAATGCCGCCACCGTTGCCACCACCGGTGGTGCCGCCACCGCCCGATTTGCCCCCTCCACCAGCACCCCCGGTGCCGCCAGTGCCCCCGGTACCGCCACCGCCGTGACCTCCTCCGCCTCCTCCTCCAGTTCCTCCTCCTCCGTGGCCCCCGCCTGCGCCACCACCACCTCCGCCGCCGGCATGTTGCAGAAGGGCAACCGGTTGAGCAAAGCGCGCCAAGCGTAGGAACGGCGGGTGAGACCTCTGGCCTGAATAACGAAATGCGGCGGGTACGAGCGATCCTGCAACGCGATTCGTCGAAGGAACTCGCAAACGGCTTTGAGGTTTCTGCAGGTCAGGAGCCACCAATCCACGCACGTCGATTGGATAAATAGCAACGTTTGCCTTATTGCAGGTGTCGATGACGGCAGTCACTTCCGACTGAGCCTCGAAGCTAAGCGGAAAACCGGAAGTCAACATGACCAGGGTCTTGCGACCCGGTACAGCGGAGAGTCCCTTGGCCAGGCTTCGCAGAGCAAGCAGGACACTGTGCACTCCGAAATCAGCCTCGACATTACCGAGAGAGGGTGCGGCAGGAGGAGCCGCCAGCGAAGCGACCATCACGGGAGGCTCCGCGTTGGGTGACACGGCCGATCCTTTTATGCCCTTTACCACCTGCTTCAAGCGGCCTGCATCGGCGGTAAAGTTCTGAGATATACGCACCGTGCCGCCGAATTCCGCGATCGCGATTAAACGGTCAGGGCCGGCGTTCGCATCAATAAATTTTGCCGCCGCATCGCGGGCCTTGGCTTGGTCACCAAAGTCCATCGTCGAATTGTCAAAGAACAGAACCATGTAACGCGGCTGCGCGTTCGTGGAACTTGCCCTCTCCTCAAAGGAAAAACTAGTGAGCTGCTGCTCCTTGCCATCTTCCCAGACCTTGAAGTCTTTCTGGGTGAGGTCGCGAATGTAATTTCCCTTCTTGTCGGTTACCACGGTGTCGACCAGAACCAACCGTGCTTCAGTCCGGATGACACTTGTATCGGAGTCGGACCCAGCGGTTGCCTGCTGGGCGTGGGCCACGTGGTGGTCAGAGCTGAATTTCAGCAGTATCCAGCAAACCACCAGACCTATCAGACCGAAAGCAACAACTAGCCGGCGCTGTCTCATGACTCACCTCCATTGTGCGGACTTAACGAATTTCAACGGTTCCATTCTCCGCGGACATCGACTGTCCTTCCGCGTCCCTCACCACCAGTCGAACTAAATAGCTGCCGGGTTTTACATCGAAACTCGTCTTGAGCGTAATACCCGCAGCCAGCTTGCGTTCCAGGGTTTCATCTTTGAGGTGCATGGTGACAACCTTTTGCATTCCCTGGATGAAATTGCCGTTGCGATTGAAGACGGCTGACACGCAGGTCAAAACATTGTCGTTTCTGCCTTCAACTTTTCGAAAGTGAAGATGTCTTACGTCCACCTGGGCGAGGACAATGAGTTTGGCATTATCGTCACTCGCTTTGAAAAACTGGGTGTGCAGCTTGACCGGCAGGTTATGCAACTCTTCTTGCGAGTACATGGCATCTTCAATTTCCTGCTTGGCTTCCTCGTTGGGATCGGCGAAGTGTTTGGGCGCGTAATATCCCCGGCGGGCTTGCAGCGTGAGCTTTTGTGGGTTCTTCAGCTTAACTTTCAAGGTGTGGAAGCTGCCATCGAGTTTCAGATTCTGCGGCGCAAACGCGAGCACGTAAGAATATTCAGGAGCTTCGGCAACGCGCCGGAAACCTTCGTCGAAGTCATTGTTATTGTGAAAGAAAACACCTCCGGTACTATCTGCCAAAACCGAAAGCAGATCGTCATCGGCATTGGCGGCAGCGATCTCGATCAAGCTCTTGCCTGGAGGCGGCGCATGGTCGCCTCCTAAGGGATTGGTCGGTTGATGGCTGGCGTCCCCGAAGGGCATAACGACAAACAAGCCTCGAGCATCCAGAGTATTGATGATGACCTGCGCCCGCACTGCTCGATCGATGATCTCGTTGGTTTCATACTCCATTCTCGGAACGATGAATCCAGGGGAAGCCAGAACAATGCTTCGTTGACCCGGCATGCGCGAAATAACCTGAACCGTTTGCTTCAACAGTCCCAGGGAAATGCTGCTTTCGTGATCGCCTGCCGCCAGCACGCTGGCACTCACGGCGTTCACGGTGGCTGTAGGATTTCCCAGTGGTACGCCTGTTGTGCCAGGGCTAATCGCCAGGGGTTCGCATCCAATTGCTTCCTGGATAGCGATTGTCAACGCCTCGGGATCGTTCTTATTGAGGATCTGATCGGCCTGGTAATAGCTGATATCCGGACAATCGTTTCTGTGTCTTGAGATGGGGTGGGGATTTAGATGGAGCAGAGCGTCGTGAAGCTTCGTGTGATCGTCGGTGAAGTCGAGAACTGTAAGACCCGACGTAGTGAAGATGGCGGCGCGGTCGGTAGGCCGTAAATTTGCGAAATGATGTTCGGCGGCCTCACGGACGTGCGCCAGATCGCCGAATTCTAGATGGATATCGTCAAATAGATACGCAACAAACCGCTCGGGCGCGACGGGAATTTTATCGGAGGTGGTGAGCTGGTCGGCAGACGGCTCCAACGGCTTGTTTTCGACAGATAGTTGACGAGTCCTCGCGCTCAGAGCGCCGGGCTGTTCGACTTCGAACTGGCTGATCACTTGCGGCTTGCCTTTGTCGAAGATTTCAAAATCCTCTTGGCGAAGATTGCCTACTGCATGTCCCTGGGCATCGCGAATTACCACCCTAACCACCACCAGCTTTACATTCACCTTGAAGGTGGCCGGTTCATCATGAGAAGCGAGTTCCGCCGAGTTCTGCCTGTCAGATTGAGCAGGGCTTGGAGCAGGAGTTTTCGGGGAAACATCCTGCGCGAATGAAGGAACCGCACGGATGAAAAACACGATAGCGCACAACAGTAAACAGAAAAACCGGCTACATTCCAGGGAGAAAGGCAGTGACATAATGCTGGGTGAAGGACAACGTCTCGCTTCCGCAGGACTCCTCATAAGTCTCCAGCAATCACAAGGGAGGGCAGGGCGACCCAAGTCAACGTATCCCTCGACGCGGGATTCCGTTCGACTACGAATACTGCGGAACAGTGTACACCCGTTTCCACTGCCTGAACCCGTTAGAACGATTCCCGGATACTTCCCCAGCCCGTCACGATAGCGCTAAGCCTCTTCAGGACCGTGCTAACGTTTAACCTGGAATCTCAGATCATGAAATTCGACTGGAGCGAGGGAGCGCTTGCCGCAGGCTTGCGTCTTTACGAAGCGGGTGAGTTCTTTAGCGCGCATGAAGATTGGGAAACAGTGTGGCTGGTCACACCGGAGCCGGAGAAGACGTTTTTGCAGGGGCTGATACAGGTGACGGCAGCGTTCCATCACCTGCAAAATGAAAATCGATTGGGCACTGTTCTCTTATTGCAAGCTGCGCTTCGGCGGCTTGACCTCTATCCCGCATCCTTCGGCGGCATTTCCGTCGCGCTGCTTCGCAGTGACATACGCGAACGGTTGCGGATGCTGGAAGCAGGCGAACCGGCATCACAGCTTATTTCGCCGCGAATAAGGGCCATCCAGCCTTTCTAGCATGTGCCGGCAGCAATCCGAGGCAGGCCACCCAGCGCCGTAATTCGCGGCAACGCAACGGCTGCGCTCTTCTTAGGTCCAATCAATGTTTTAACTTTAGGCGGCTTGGCGACCCTGGTTGCGAGTTCATAGTTGTGTCGGGGTTGAGACCCTGCCGTCAATTGGGTGCGTATGGGGGCCCCGGGCGGAGTCGAACCGCCGACCAACGGTTTAGGAAACCGCTGCTCTATCCAACTGAGCTACGGGGCCGCTGCCAAGCGATTTATTATCGCATGTCGGTTTCCGGCCATCGAAACTCGGCGACTAGGCACGGTTGTCTGAGGGCCTTCATTGCCTCCCGTGAAAACAACTACGCGGCTCGCAGACCCTTCCCGCCTCTGCGGCCGGAGCCAGCGGAATGGCTCCCTCGGACAATAGCTGGGATTGAAAAACCTCTAGGGCTGGGCTGCATTAGTGCCGAGGTCGCGTTTTTTCGCGAAGTGGAGGAGATCGATTATTACGGCCAGTCACTCGCGATCAAGAGTGCAACCAACATTCCCATCATGCTATCTAACAGAGTGTCATGCCCTGGTTACTCTAGTGACGTCTGTTCCCTTGCTTGCAGCAACCGAATTTTATATGCTACAGACAATTAGGGTTGCAAAGTGCTCCTGAGATGTCATCGCTAAGACACTTCGAAGATCAACGGCGCAAGACTTGGTGTGCCGTGGTCGTTCTGGCTGCCGTATGCTCGCTGACTGTGAGCGTGGCGACGCGCTATTCCTCCTCCTCTTGGGATGTGTCATCCCCTACAGTGAGAACCGTCCAAGCGCACACAATGCCGGAAATGAAACGGCAGCGTCTCGTCAATGCTGCAGCCAACTGGGTGCCTACGCTGGTTTGTTTCAATGTGTTGCGATCTCCCAGTTCTTATTCCCGAGTCGCACCTGCCAGACCTCCGAGACAGCGCTTCCTTGTTGAAGAAAGCCTCTACAATCGGCCTCCTCCATCCTCTGAACCCCTCGTCTAGCTGTGCGCAGCTAACTGTGCTCCGCAATATTTATCCGGTTGCAGTCCCTGTATCTCGACACTTGCGGAAGCAGGCTCAACGCCTCAACTGCACCGTCGAATAGCGCGCAACGCTGCGAGCGGGACGCCCATTTTGCAGCTCCGTTTCAACCGTTCGTCGAGTTGAAGCGAGTAGCATGTGTTGGTACGATTTTCTGTGACGTTGGTGAACGAAATAGATTCGTCGAGGCTTTAGCCAATACCAACGCTGAAATCTTTGGCGCAAGTAGGACGAATATCTATGCGGGTGAAACTATTTCGGAAGATTCTTACTTCCGCCGCTGAGTGCTGGATAGTCCAGGCAGAATAGGACCTAGCAACAAGACTCAGTTCGAGAAATGGAGTATGCATGCCCGTTGCACCTTTGTTGACCGAAGAAAGGCTTGATGCCCTTCGCCAGCTCGACACGTGCATGGTCGCAAACGCGATCGAATCGTTTCGCGTCAGGCTGTTCAATACAGGGTTTGCTGACGCCCGCATTCGATGCATGTTTCCTGACGCACCTCCCATGGTGGGTTATGCGGCCACGGCCCGCCTTCGCAGCGGCGAACCGCCTATGGTTGGCGGCACGTTCCACGACCGCGCGGATTTCTGGAATAGTATCGCCGAAGTTCCCGCGCCGCGCATCCTTGTATTGGAGGACATGGATGACCCGCCGGGTAGGGGGGCTTTCGTTGGCGACATGCACGCCGCAATTTTGAAGGCTCTGGGGTGCGTCGGCTATTTGACCAACGGCGCCGTGCGCGAATTGCCTTCCGTTCGATCCATGGGCATTCAGTTGTTCGCCGGGAGCGTAGCTGTCTCCCGCGCCTACGCGCACATCTTTGAGATCGGAGCCGTGATCAGCGTGGGTGGAATGGAAGTTCGGCCTGCAGACTTATTGCACGGAGACCGCCACGGCGTCCTCACAGTTCCGGCAGAGATTGCGGCTAAGGTTCCCGGCGTTGCCGATGGATTGCGGCGGGCGGAGCAAGAGGTAATCGATTTGTGCCAATCGCGGGATTTCTCAGTTGCCAAGTTGCGCGAGGCGATGAAGACGATGAAGTAGGAAGAAGCGGCCAGGGATGCTGGTCAAAGGAAACTCAATGATTCAAGGTTGCAGCAGAGCCAACAAAATGCGTCCTCGCAGATCAAAGAGCTTGGGCTACTGTGCTCTCGCCGCCATTTTGACTGCGATAGCTTTCCCCTTGTCGTCTTGCACGGGGAATGGCAGCGAACGGGTTCAAGCCAGCGCAGTTAGGGTCACCGTCGGTGTAACGAAGGTGGCGAGGAAATCAGTTGGCCGGGAAATCACTTTGTCCTCAGAACTTGTCCCCTTTCAAGAGATCGATGTTTATGCAAAAGAGTCGGGCTACGTGAAGAAGCTATCCGTTGATTACGGAACCCACGTGAAGGCCGGCCAGGTAATGGCGGTATTGGAGATTCCAGAGTTAGAGGCGCAGCTTCAGGAAGACCAGGCGGAAATCAAGAATGCGGTGAATCAAGTGAGCCGCGCCCAGAATGAGTTGTACCGCTATCAGGCGCAGTACAAGGCGCTTCACCTGCAATATACCCGTTTGAACGGGGTCTTTGAGAGCCAGCCCGGAATTGTCGCGCAGCAAGAAGTGGACGACTCTCAGGGGAAGGATCTGGCGGCATCCTCTCAAGTGGACGCTGGCCAGGCGGCTCTAGAGGCGGCCCAGAGCCAGCTGTCGGTGGTCAAGGCGAAACTGTCGCACGATCAGAGCCTGTTTGACTATTCGAAGATCACGGCTCCGTTTTCCGGAGTGGTGACAGAACGATATGCGAACCTCGGCACGCTGGTACAGGCCGGCACAGGTTCGAGCACGCAGGCGATGCCGATTGTCCGGCTGTCCCAGGACGATCTTTTCCGGCTGGTGATTCCGGTTCCGGAATCTTACGTGCGATATATCCATATTGGCGATCGTGTGGATGTTCGTGTCCCGTCGCTTAGCCGCACTTTTCCCGGAAAGGTCGCGCGCTTTTCCGTGGACGTAAGGGAAGACACGCGCACCATGCACACAGAAGTCGACGTTGAAAATCCGCAACGAGTTCTGCTGCCAGGCCTCTATGCCGATGCGGACCTGTCGCTCGACCGAAAAAACGACGTTCCGACTGTGCCGGTCCAGGCTTTGAATCATGAAAGCGACAAAACAACCGTCTTTGTGGTGAACCGGAATGATGAACTGGAGGATCGACCTGTGCAACTTGGATTGCAGACCTCGAGCGATGCCGAAATTGTTTCCGGATTGAACGAAGGAGAGCAGGTGGTGGTGAGCGATCGTAGCGGTCTGAAGGCAGGCCAAAAGGTTCATCCGCAGTCCGTAGCCGTGATGCAGTATCACGAGGATAACGCGCAGTAAACGGTGGAGATCATGGCCCCTGAAATAGCACGAGTGCAACTGGACTAACTTTATGCCAGGGTTTTCAATTCGTAATCCGTACTTCGTCGTAGTGATCTGCCTGACCCTCCTGGTGATCGGCGTGACCAGTCTATCGCGGATGCCGGTCGACTTATTTCCACCCATCAACCTGCCCGAGGTTGTGGTGGCTACGTTTTACTCGGGCATGCCCCCGGAAGACATTGAAACCGATATTACCGACCCTCTGGAGCGCTTCTTTACGTTAGCTTCCGGCGTGGACCACATGGAATCGCGCTCCTTGTTAGGGGTCAGCATCATCCGTGTGTACTTCCAGCCTGGAACCAGCGCCGACGCCGACGTAACCCAGCTGTCTAACTTAGCTCTCGCTGATCTGAAGCGTTTGCCGCCGGGGACCCTCCCACCCGTGGTGCTGAAGTTCGATGCGTCCAGCTTGCCGGTGGCTCTGGTCACGGTTAAGGGCGAGGGACTCAACGAAACTCAGCTTCACGACTACGCCCAGTTCCAGATTCGCAACCAGATCGCGGTTGTGCCGGGCGCCGAGATCCCCGGCGTGTTCGGCGGAATCTACCGGCAGATCATGGTGTACGTCGATCCCTACAAACTCGCTTCCCGTCAATTGAGTCTGATGGACGTGGTGGGCGCTGTGAACAATTCGAATCTGATCCTGCCCGCGGGCGACGTGAAGATGGGACCGTACGACTACTTCGTTTACTCGAACAGCCTGGTTGACAACATGGACCAGTTGGGCCAAGTTCCTCTCAAAGTCAAAGGCAAGTCCTGGGTCACGGTAAACGACGTAGGCAAAGCAGAAGACGCTCACCAAATTCAATACAACGTAGTACGAATTGACGGCCAGAGATCCGCCTACATCCCCATCATGAAGCAAGGCGGCGATACCAACACAATCGCGGTGGTGGATGGTGTCCGCCAACTCATCAAGCATCTCTACGACATTCCTAGCCAGATGAAGACCAGCATCGTCTTTGATCAGTCGGTGTACGTGCGAGAGGCAATTGACACCGTACTGCACGAAGGCTTTCTGGGGTTGATTCTCACCAGCTTGATGATTCTCATTTTTCTGGGAAGCTTCCGCGCCACCTCAGCCGTCCTCCTCTCTATTCCGATATCCGCGCTGGCTGCGTTTGTGGTGCTAGCCATGATGGGCGGGACGGTGAACACCATGATCCTCGGCGGGATGGCTCTGGCTTTCTCGCGCGTGATCGACAATTCCGTGATTTCCCTGGAGAACATCTATCGTCATCTGGAAATGGGCGCTGCCCCGATGGTCGCCGCCGAGATCGGTGGATCGGAAGTGAGCCTCGCGGTGCTAGCCGCCACACTGGTGGATGTTGTCGATTTTTTCCCTGTCGTTTTCCTCTATGGCGTCGCCAAGTTTCTCTTTTCAGCGTTGGCCCTGGCTTTTTGTCTGTCGCTGCTGGCTTCGTTTGTGGTCGCCATGACAGTGATTCCGCTGTTCTGCTCACGCTTCCTTAAGGCCGTCGCCCACGTCCCGGAGCACGGTACGAAGGAAAACGAATACGGGGTCGAACCCAAGTCGGCTCTGAGTAACTCCTGGATGGACCGGTTCAATGCCCGCTTCAACCGGATGTTTAATAAGGTCCTCGACTATTACGAGCACTGGGTAAGACGGGCACTGCAGCGGCCTGGACTGACGGTGGCTCTGCTGAGTGGCGTGTTCCTGGCGAGCTTGGCGATTTATCCGCTGCTCGGCCTGGCATTCTTTCCGAAGACGGACGCCGGACAGTTCACGATCAATCTTAAGGTACCAACTGGCACTCGCATCGAGCTAACGGATCAATACGTTGCGAAAGTGGAAGACTTGATCCGGCATCAGGTAGAACCGAAGGATCTCAAGCTAGTGGTATCCAATATCGGCGTCGTTCCAGACTTTTCCTCGCTCTACACCACCAACTCTGGTCCCTATACCGCGACCGTCCAAGTGGCGTTAAATGAGCCTCACCGGCTCAGCAGTTTTGAATATATGGATCGGGTGCAGAAGGCAATGGCAAGCCAGTTCCCGGAAATCAGGACGTTCTTTGCCAGCGGCTCGATGGTGGATGCGATTCTCAACATGGGGATGCCGGCACCGATTGATGTGCAGGTGAGCAGTCCTGATCTGCACCAGATTTATGGCATCGCGGAAGGCTTGGCCTCTCGCTTCCGTGAGGTTCACGGTATTGGACAAGTCTATATTCCGCAGGACATGAACTATCCGGCTTTGCGGCTCGACGTCGACCGCGTGCACGCCGGCGAGTTGGGACTTACGCAAAAGGATGTAGTCGATAACGTCATTACCGCGCTCAATTCCAACTACATGATCGCTCCCAATTATTGGGTCGATCGCAAAAGTGGCAACGACTACTACCTGACGGTACAGTTTTTCGAGCATGGCGACGGCTCCATTCACAACATGCTCGACCTGGGGCAAATTCCTCTGCGAGATCCGGGCACCGGAGCTGACATGGCCTGCGGCCCTTCCGGCCCCGCGCAGCCGGGTACGGGTCACTCTTCCTGGGCCTGCCTCGGACAGGGCCGGCCGACTACGGTGCTTAAGAACGTTGTGAACGTGAAACAGATCCTGACGCCGACGGAAGTGGACCACTATCAGATCCAGCGTGCGGTCGACATCTACGTTACCCCCAACGGGGAAGACCTGGGACGAGTCACCGACGCGGTGCGGAACATTCTTGCCAAAGAAAACATTCCCAGCAACGTTCGGGTGAATCTCCGCGGAATGGTGCAAGGCATGGAAGCGTCATTCAAGAGCTTTGGGTTGGGATTTCTGATTTCGTTTGTCCTGCTGTTCCTGATTCTGACGGCTCAGTTCAAGTCGTTCGTCGATCCCTTCCTGATCATGCTTGCCATACCGATGGGCTTTATTGGCGTGCTCATCATCCTGCCCCTCACGCATAGCACTCTGAACGTAATGTCGCTGATGGGAGTATTGATGCTGGTCGGTATCGCGGACTCCAACAGCATTCTGATCGTTGATTTTGCTCACAATCTGGAGCGGCAGGGATTATCGCCGGCTGACGCTGTCATAACCGCCTGCCGGGTGCGCCTGCGGCCGATCCTGATGACTTCGCTGGCAACGATCATTGGCATGATTCCGATGGCGCTGAGATTGGGCACCGGAGCCGAGCAGTACACGCCCATGGCACGTGCCATCATTGGGGGCCTCACTTCGTCAGTGCTTTTGACTATTTTCATCGTGCCCGCCGCTTATTTGCTGGTCTATGGCAAGCGTGGAGCCAAGGACGCGTCGAACCCGACATCAGGGACAGCGGAATGAAGCAGGAATATCCCGCTTACCGGAATCGTTCGCAGCGCCCCACGGCACCTCATGAAGAAGATCGAGAGGCAACCCGATGAGCAGGGCCAACATTTTCCTTCGATGCACGCTGCTGTTATCTGTATGGGCGATTCTGGCCCAGCGTGACTTGGCTCAAATCCCCGGCAAACCGGGGTCAGCCGAAGACTTACCTTCAGCTCCGCAGCCGCAGTTCGCGCAAACCCCGGCTCGTAGTGTGGCGCCTCCCGAGGGCCAGGTGCCGCTGGTTGCCAGCTTCCCGCGTGAGGCCGGATCGCAGATGCCTTCCCCCGCTGATCCTCAGGCCGTACCGGCCGCGCCGGCGCCAGGCGTTCCCATGCGTTTGAACCGCACGCAGGCAGAACAGTTGGCGATCAAGAACAACCCCCGCATCAGCGTGGGGCGTCTGCTGGCGCTGGCGCAACATCAGGTTTATCGCGAGGCCAGGGCGGCGGAACTCCCCAATTTCAATGGCGCCATAACGGCCGTTGACGCGAATGAAGGCAGCCGCATCGGCGCGGGAGCGCTCAATGCGCCTCGCCTGCTTGAACACGCGGGCGCGGGAGTTACGTTCAGCCAACTCGTCACCGACTTCGGCCGCACCGTCAATCTGGTGTCCTCTTCCAAGCTCTTGGAGAAAGCCCAAAACGCCAATGGGCTGGCCACCACCGAAGATATAGTTCTGGCCGCGGACCAGGCTTTCTACAACGCGCTGCAGGCTCAGGCTCTGCTCAAGGTCGCCCAGCAAACTGTAACCACTCGCGGGTCAGTAGAACATCAAATCGACGAACTGACAAAGAACAAGCTGAAATCGAGCCTGGATCTAGCATTTGCCCAGGTGAATCTATCGCAAGCCAAGCTGCTGCAACTCGACGCCCAGAACAATGTCGACTCCACCCTCGCCGCCCTCACGGCGGTTCTTGGCTTCGACAAACAACTCCAATTCGAGTTGAGTGACGACGATGCGCAACCACCTCCCCCGTCGCCCGATGTGGAAGTGCTCATCAGTACGGCCCTGCAGCAACGTCCCGATCTGCAGGCCCTGACTTACGGTGAACAAGCAGCCGAGAAATTCCGTCGCGCCCAACACGATCAGCTCTTGCCTACCATCAGCGCTCTCGGCATAGCCGGAGCGTCTCCGGTGCGTCCTGACTGCTTCGGCGGCTGTTTTCCCAACTATTTTGTTTCCAGCTGGTACGGCGCCATCGGCGTGAACGTAAATGTTCCAATTTTTAATGGTTTTCTTTTCACGGCGGAGGCTTCAGAAGCAAAGTACCGGGCAAACGCCGCGACGCAGAGCACCCGGGATCTGCGCGACCGGGTCGTGCGCGACGTTCGCACGGCATGGCTCTCCACGAATACGGCATTTCAGCGCGAAGGCGTGGCCGCCGAACTCTCCAAGGAAGCCGACTTGGGCTTAAGTCTCGCCCAGAGTCGTTATCAGCTTGGCTTGGGCTCAATCGTCGAACTCAGTCAGGCACAGTTGCAGCAGACCGATGCCGCCTTTGGTTATATCAACGCTCAGTACCAGTATCGGCTGTCTCTCTCAACCCTGAACTTTGAGATTGGCGCGCGTCCCTGACGCTCCGGCTGTGGCGCGGGAAAACCGGAGCCAGACAAAAAAAACCAGCGACCGCTCGGATGGGAGGCTCGAACTAGATTTCCTGGAATGTGTAGACGGCCGCAGGCATGAAGTCAGGAAAAAGAAAGAAGAAGAAACAATCGTCATTCACAAATCGTCAAGGAATTGTTCTCTCTCTAGCGATTGGAACGGTGGTTGGTCTTATCTTTCTCTTGGTGGTCCTTTACTGGCATCCGCCTCAGTGACAGTAGAGCAGGCTCGTTTGTATCTGCAATCATTTACTGGAGTCGCAGCACAATACCCGATAGCGGCTCTCATATTGCGCTGTATGATTTTCGACATGCTTCCTTTTTTCGTCTATTTCGCCGCTGGACTGATCACCGGGTTCCATGTTTACACCTTGCTGGCCCTGGCGGTGTATGGTGCTCCATTCAATCCATTGGAAGTTGTGGCCTTATTGGGATCGTTGTGCCTTATGATCACCGCTTATGTGAGCCTTTTCAAACCACATGCGGCCGCAAGACTTGCCTTGGTCGCCTCCCTGGCTATTTGGTGTTTCTATGGTCCAGCAATCGCGAAATCCATCCGGACGAAACTCAACAAACAGAGTTCTGTGTCTCGCGATTCGGGCCCTGTTTACCCCCACGCATTCTGGGTTCCGCTCGCCGTGACAAACTCTGCAGTTGATTACGAAGGAAGGTGTATCTCGCCGCGCATACTTGGCGCGAACTGAGAGCCTCTGTTCCTGACCTCGATGATATTGCCATACACAGCCATCGCTCTCTTGGTTTTCGCCACAGGGTATTCCGCAATCGTCAGCTTCAGGCAACCTGTGAAACACAAGCAGAGGTGGATTTTTCCAGAGGCTGCAAGCCGGTCGACGCGATTCTTCATCGGCGCTCTTACTATTGCGCTGTTGACTGGCCTGGCGTGGTGGCTGCACATCAGTGCCCTGAATTCGACGCGCCGCTCGTCGCGCTTTATGATTCCCGAGGGATACACGGGTTGGGTACGAATCGAGTTTGAGGTGCGAGGCGCTCCAACGTTGCCCATGGAAGGCGGCCAGTACGTTATCAAGATTCCTTCCGACGGAGTACTCAGAACGTCTTCCGCTGAGCAATATGGATGGGTGAAGGATCGTTACTATTACTATTCCGCACAGGGAGTGCGCGCACTCCCTGACTCCGGACCTGCGGGGCTTATTTGGGGCAAGATCAATGGGGAAGAATTCGGAGTCTCGGGAAAGCGGAAATACGAAGAGTTTTTTGTGGGGAACGCGGAGCAGTTCCGCGGTGATCGGGTTACTCCCAAGTGACAAGCCATTCAGAAGGATGAGAGACGCAACTTCTGGCCATGGCGCTCGGCCGTGAGTCTCAAGTTTTTCTTTGCGACTTGCTCTCGATCTCGCTCAAACTTAGGTATAACTTGCGGCTAAGTTCCATTGTCGCATTGAGTCAGGCGCAACTGCAGCAGACCCGAGCCCAAATCAGCAACGCGCAGGCGGGTTACGATTTCCGTCTGGCGGTAGTCGTATTGAATTATCAAACCACAGGCATTTGAAATAGCGATTGCGAACGAGCCTGAAAACTGCCCTATCTCCTGCTTTTACAATATGATCCGAAATTCTGCTTGACAGTGTCTTTTTGACTGTGCTAAACCCAGCGGGCTGGATTGGTCCACTTATCAGACGTGTTCTAGTAAAACGGGGCTTTTGAAAAAAGCCTGGCATCGTTGTTGTTTGGGCTGGCGCTTAAATGTCGTGTGTTCGTTTCGCACACCTGCGCGGCCCGCAACTTTGCGGCAGTACATGTCACTCCGAGAGGGGAAAAGCATGCGTTCGCAAACGATTTCCTTCGCGCTTGTCGTTTTCATGGTGTCAGGTTCACTCGCCCATGCGCAAACCTCACAACCTGATGCCAAAGCTGCCGCAGCGGCTTCCAATGTGGCCAGCAAGGAGGAGGTCAACCAGTTGCGAGGCGAGGTCGCGGCCCAACGCCAGACGATCGAGGAATTGAAAGCTTTGGTCGAGAAGTTGGTGGCTGGAACGCAGGCGACCGCTGACCGTGGCACCGTGCAGATTCGACCGGTGGCCGACGCTCCTTCTGCGGTTACAGACGCTTCCGCCAGTGGCCCAATTCGCTTGAGGAACGCGGTTCTGGTTGAGGCCGACGCGCTGCCGGCAGTGGATCAAGCTCCGCCCGCCGCCGCTCCAAAGAAAGACGCCCCGCTGACCGCTGGATGGAATGGCGAGCATTTCTTCATTAAGAGTCCCGACGGACAGTTCAGCATCAGTCCTTACGGTTATTTGGACACCGATTATCGCGCCTACAAAGGTGACGGCGCTCCTTCCGACACATTTCTGGTGCGTCGTGCGCGATTTGGCTTCCAGGGAAATTACGGTTCGCACTTCGACTTCGCAATCCTGACCGATGCCAACTCCACTACCGGCGCGATCGTTCGCGACGCCTACCTCAACGTCAGAATCAGACCTGAATTTCAGTTTCAGGCAGGGCAGTTCAAAGAACCCTTCGCACAAGAGACCGGAATCGGCGCGACTAACTTGGATTTTGTAGAGCGCGGCTTTCAGTCGCTCCTGTACCCCTCGACAGTCACCGCTTTTCGCAGCCCAGGCATTGCTTTTCACGGAGACATTTCCGGAGGCATGATCCAGTGGTGGGCGGGAGCATTCAACGGCCGGGGCGGCGTCACCAGCAATGTCACGAATGAACCTGATTTCGTGGGCCGGTTGCGTTTCTATCCTTTCCGTAAGGGCAAGAGCGATTGGCTGAAACAACTCGCTTTTGGCGGATCGATTGATCACTCGCGCTCTCGCGGCCTTTCCGGCGACGTGAGTTTCAGCGGCGCCCTCCCCGATGCCGCTTACACATTTTTCCCGCAGTTGGCGCTCAACGGCCCGGTCGAGCGCTACGAAGGTGAGTTCACTTACCTCAAAGGACCATTCGCCTTGCGCGGAGAGTACGTCCAGATGCAAGAGCAACGGTGGGATATCGGATCAGAAACCCCCGGGGGCTTGGGATTTCTCTCCATACCAGGCGTTGGCGCCAAGGCTTGGAACATCGGCGCAACTTATTTGCTGACTGGTGAAAAACGGCCGGAAAACGGCACCCCCCGCGTGAAGAGCCCCCTCTTTGGCCCCGACACACCTGGCGGCAAGGGACGTGGTTTGGGAGCCTGGGAAGTCGCGCTTCGCTATACCGGTATTCAAGCCAACGCACCCGGCAGCAGTTTCTTGAACTACTACACGCCCGAATTCGTCCCCACCTACGACTATCACACGGATGAGATCACGTTTGGTGTCAACTGGTATCCGAATTACTGGGTGAAATATATGGTCAACGTCGGCATCGATCAGCTCCACCAGCCCAGCGTTACCGGGCAGTTGCCGCAGAATTTCTTTGTCGTTATGCAGCGCTTGCAGTTCAGATTCTAGTGTAGTTCGCCAGAGTGTTCGGGGCGGATGGAACCGTCCACAGGGTTGGTTAACGCCGGGGCTGGTCGCAGACTGGTCCTGCAGGGAAATCGCAGGAGGGAATTCGATGAGACCGAGGATTCTGCTTACTATTTTTCTCACCGCGTTATTTGTAATGTTGAGCGGCTGCGGCGGTGTGGCCAACTGTCCGGTTTGCGGCACCACCACTGGCGGTGGCTATGCGAACATCATCACCATCCCCGTGCCGGAGCACAATGCTACCGGCGAACCGGGCGGCGGGTTCACCTCCTTCGACATTAGCTGGGTCGACCCGAACCGGCACCTGGACTACATTTCCGACCGCATCGGTTTGGACGTCGCGGTGATCGACACCACCAACAACATCGCGGTAAACGCCATTCAGGGAGTTAACTCAATCGCGGACGCCGGCAATGGCGCCAGCTTGTGCTATCAAATCCCCGGAGCCGGCGGCGCGCCTGCCCAGGATGTGATTCCGCCCATCGTTTCCGTGTTTGGCAATTTCACGCGTTTTGGATGTAGGACCGCCGTAACCGGAACCACGGAGCCATTCCATCTTCCGGGTTTTGGCGCAAATTCTAAATTCGGCGGGTGGCCGGGTGCACAGTGCTGTGCTTCCCGCGGCAACGGTATCAATCCCATGTCCGGGCCAGACGGCCTCGAGGTTAGCGCCGACGGTACCACCTTGTTCGTTGGAAACGGCAGCGCTTCGGTCGTGGTTTTCGATTTGACCACGATGGACCTTACTAAGAATCCACCCACCGCACCTACTGTCCTGGCGACCATACCTACGGGTGTCTCCGGAGATTATGACGGTGTCGATCAACTGTCGGCTTGCCTCACCTCATGGAATGGTGAAGCCGGATCCAGCGCCGAGTGTGGAGACGATCGCGCTGACGAGATGTCTTTCGACAACGTCCACAAGGTTCTGGCGATCATCAACGGCGACCCCGGACTGCCGTTCATCACATTTATCGACATGTCACATATTGTCAGTAAGACTGGGACGTTGGCGCAGCAGCATTGCCTGCCGCTGGATCCCACAACCCCCTACGGGCCCGCTGCCACCGCCGTTGGTGGGGCAACGCTCGGCCAGGGTTCCTCTACGTCGCCAAGCACAGCATCCTTCAATCCGCCAAGCTGCATTATCGGGCAGATTTATTACGATGGCGCGGGTGGCGCTGCATCCGGCGGCCTCGGGCTCACCGTCGCCGCAACCGGCCCTCCTACTCCTACGACTCCGGTGGATGAGGTTGGGAACACCTTTGCCTGCCCCGACCCCAGCAATCCGCAGACCCTGGGAGGAGTTTCCGGCTCACCGGCGACCGGTGCACTGCTCGGCAACGGCATAGGAACCCGTCCGAGCGGCGCTACCTACACCATACCCTGCCACCACGGGCCTATCCTGGATCAGTCGGCAGGAACCTTCTGCAGCCAATTTGCTCCGGCATCCAGTTGCGCGGGCGCTATAGCGCCGGCGGGATTGGGTGGAATGGTCTGGAATCCCAACACCGGTCATTTGCTGCTGACGAATGAGAATTCCATTGGCATCACGAATGTGGGCAGCGTCGATGAAATCGATCCCAATCTAGCTGACACCAGTTGCGGCGGCGTCTCCTGTGGGCCGTATGTGGTCAACAGCTTTCCGCTGCTGAATTGCATGCCGACCGCCATCGCGCAGGGTCCCGGCAACAACTTCCTCGTGGGATGCGCGGACCACGACGGCACGGCGTTCCCTCCCAACGAGTACGTGATCGATGGCACTTCGGGAGCGCAAATCGCTGAGATCACCAACGTCGGCGGCGTGGACGAGATCTGGTACAACCCCGGCGACAACAAGTACTATCTTGCTGCACGCGACATGCCCACGGGTCCAGTGATGGGAGTGATTGATGCCAAGACGAACACTTGGCTGGTGAACGTTACCACCAACTCGAATTCCCACAGCATCGCTGTCGACCCCAGTAATAACCACGCTTTCGTGCCCCTGCAGCCGGGCGGGATCTGTGGAACCAGCAATACTCAGGGTTGCGTTGGGGTGTATGCGGAACAGTGAGGCAGTCGTGCGGTGGTATATTTGGGCTAGACGCGAAACCATGTACGGTTTCGCGTCGCGAATTGTGAAGTGATTTTATGGAGAATTGGTCTAGAAGGCCCCTGCGGGGGAGTGCCCTCGTGTTGTCGCTTCTGCTGTTGCCCTCAATGATGGCGGGCGCCAGCGAGCAACCCGCGCCAAAGCCCACCGACGTCCCCGCCACCGTCATTGCCCACTTGCCTCTGCCGCAGACGGCTGGAAGTCAAATGCTACTGCAGAAGGAAAATGGCAAACAGTATCTCTACGTGCAGCAGGCTGCAAAGCAAGGCTTTATGGTGGTCGACGTGTCGAAGCCCGAGAAGCCGAATCTCTTGAAGCGGACAGCCGAGTCGAACCAGGCGACCTCTGGAAACTTGGAAATGGTCAGCCCCAGTGTAGCAATTGCGGAAGCTCCGGAAAAAACCCCCACCACTCTGACCAGCAGCAGCCGTCCCACTGAGACAGTGCGAGTGCTTGACCTAAGCGATCCGCGCAATCCGAAGACGCTGGAAACCTTCACCAAGGTTACGAGTCTCCTGCCCGATGGCGGACACAACCTGCTGTATCTCACCAACAACGAGGGGTTATGGATTCTCCGCTACAACCACCCATCGTTTCTCGAGCCGGCCAAGAAGAAGCCGCCGTGCGACTCCAACTCGGAAATCATGGCCATGCCGCCGGATTGCGATTAGAGCATCACTCCAGCGCATGGTCGCAAGCTTGTTGCTCTAACCTCTAGCGGACCGGACAATCCTTGTCGATGGTGCGGATCGAAGTTACCGTCAAAGTTGTCGGCGCAGCGGAGCCAGTCTTGTTCATAGCATCGGAACTGCTGCTCATGGTCGGCGATTCTGTCCCGCTTACCTCCACTCTCTGGCCCAGGTAGTTTCGCAACTTCACACCGTGACTGCCTTGCAGTTCGTAGGTCATCGGCGGGTTCTGCTTAATCAGCGTGTAATCTCCGCTGGAACGGCCGACGCAGCCCTGCACAGTGACTTGGCCCTTTGAATCTTTCATCGCCTGCTGATTGTTGCTGCTTCTCTCCTGGCCAACCAGCCAACTGCCCGAGAGCAGGACTATGGCGAAACATAGTTTTCTCATCGCGACTATCCTTTCTTGTCCCTTTAAGGATGGGATGGCAGCACGACAACCATGGTTGCACTGAACTTCCAGGAGGACGGTGCTACTTCACATGGGTTTCCTGATAATGCACTTCCTTCCATTGTCCGGCGCGCTTCATCCAAAGTTCAGTGATATATACCCTGGAATAGCGCACTTGCGACTTTGGGGGGAATTGCATGGTGACCTCATACCTGAGAAAGGCGCTGTCGGGCGCAAGCGGAATCAGCTTAAACGCCCAAAGGGTATAGTTAAAAACGTTCGTCACGACCAGTTCGTTTATAGCCTGCAGCTTATTTCGTTCGCCTTTACCATCGACTTCGACCCCTTGATAGTCATCCGCCAACAATTCTGCGTAGGCTTTCCTGTCCTTGTTCTTCAGGGCTTCCCATTCGTCCTTGATCTTCGCTTGGAAGACATCGTTCAAACTGCTGCCAGCTGAGAGCTTGCCAGGTTTGCCTTCGCCGAATTGAGTCGGCATCGTGGGTTGTTGCGCCCAGGCAAGAGATGTCAGCCCCGCGATGCAAGCAAAGAAAAAGCGATTTCGCATGAAACCTCCGGAACGGAAATGCAGCGAATCTTATCAGGTGGGCGCAGCATATCTCAAGAGATCGGAGACTCGCTGGAGCAATTCAAATCCTGCTTTTTAGCCGCCAGTATTCAACGGCGCGCAGAAAGGGTTGTTGCCTCGGACTCCATCCCCCATTCATCAGAAATTCACCAATTTGTAACCGTCTTGTAACACAGCGCCGATAGAAGGAGAGCATACGCTCAGATGGGAATTATTCCGATGGAAGAGTCCTATTACCTTTGTTTTGACTCCTCTAATCCAAGCCGACCCTATAAATCCCTGAGCCTTGTAGAGGTTCAGTTCAAAAAACGGAGAGTGTGATGAAATCTGCGTGGAATGCGTGGAAGATGTGCGCGATATTGTTTCTGGCGACGTCGCTGGTGGCGCAAACCAATACGGAGCCGAAGCACAAAAAAACCAAGGCCGCGGCCATTACAGCCGCGGATGTGCAGGCATTGAAGGACGCCATTGCGTCGCAGCAAGCCGCCCTGGCACAACAGCAGCGACAGATCCAGGAGCTACGCGACATGTTACAGAGTAAGGATCAAGCAGTGCGCCAGGCCCAAGCGGCCGCGAGCGACGCAGCCGGAAAGGCCGACGCCGCACAGGCGCAAGCTTCTCAGCAGCAGCAAACCGTCGGCGAACTCAAGTCCGACGTGTCTGATCTGAAGACGAATCTGCTCAACACTACGATGACCGTACAAGAAACGCAAAAGAACGTCGGCGCGGCCATGGAGAGCCCCACGACCTTGCACTACAAAGGAATCACCATTACACCGGGGGGATTTCTGGCGGCAGAATTTGTGCGGCGGTCGCGCGCCCTTGGGGCCGACATCAATACGCCTTTCAACTCAGTGACCATGCCCGGAGCATCGCAAAGCGGCATCTCGGAGTTCTTTGGATCGGGTCGCCAGTCGCGCATCTCGATGTTGGCCCAAGGGCAGACGAGTATCGCCAAGTTAAGCGGCTATTACGAAGCTGACTTCCTCTCGGCCGGCGTCACTTCCAACAACAACGAAAGCAACAGCTATACCCTGCGCCAGCGCCAGGCGTTCGCCCAGGCGGCCTTCAACGACGGCTTGACCATCACCGGCGGCCAGATGTGGAGCCTGGTGACCGAAACCAAGCACGGTGTGGATAACCGCACCGAGGCTGTTCCCATGACCATTGACCCGCAGTATAACGTCGGCTTCAGTTGGGCGCGACAGTATGGACTGCGCTTGGCCAAGAATTTCGACAATAAGGTGTGGTTGGCGGTGTCGGCGGAGAACTCGCAGGCGACGGTAACCACACACGGCAACGGGGCTAATTTCCTGGTGGGCTCAGCGGGCGCCAGCGGCGGATTGTACAATTCCGCCGCCTCGGCCTCCGCCTCCGGCGCGGCTTCTAACGTCGCCAACTATTCATTTAACCCCTCGCCGGATGTGGTTGCGAAACTGGCTTTTGAGCCGGGCTTCGGACACTACGAGGTGTTCGGTGTGTATAGCCGATTCCGCGACCGCGTCTTTCCCTGCGGCGACTTATCTTCAACTTCTACCGTGCTTTGCGGGGGGAGTGCTACCGCTGGTCCCAATGCCCTCGGGGCATACAATGCCTCGAAGAATGGCGGCGGTATCGGCGCCAATGCTCGATGGTCGTTCGTCAACAAGCATCTCGATTTCGGTTTGCACGGGCTCGGTGGCAGCGGTATCGGACGCTACGGTACCGGTGGGCTTCCCGATGCTTCCGTCCACGCCAACGGAACTCTCGATCTGGTCCGCAGCTACCAGGGCTTAACCACGCTGGAGTGGCACGGGCCGAAATTGGATGTCTACATGAATGCGGGCGCGGAATATGCCAGCCGCGCGGCCGATTTCGATCCCATTTCCGGCAAGCAAGTTGGGTATGGAGCGCCCACCTTTAAAAACTCTGGCTGCTTTACCGAGACCGTTCCCGGCGCTACCAATGGGTTCTTCCCGGGAAGTCTTGCGAACTGCACAGCCGATACTCGAGTCCTGATTGAAGGCACTTTTGGCATCTGGTTCAAGCCTTATGACGGATCGAGAGAAAAGGTCAATCGCGGCCGCATCCAATGGGGCCCCCAATTCTCCTACGTAGATCGTGAGACTTGGTCCGGCGCAGGATCCCCCAATGAGCCGCATGGACTGGACGCTATGATTTTTACGTCCTTCCGCTACTACTTGCCATAGCCACACCGCTGGGCCTGGATCTGCAACCAGCCCTGCGTCGTTTCTAACGCTTGAGGATATCGGCACCCAGGTCAGCACCTGCTGGCACGGGTGCCGTTTTTACATGAGGGCCTGAAGTCGACTATTTCCCAAGCGGGTTTGCTCCAACTGCGGCAAATGATTTACTCTCAGCCGCAGTCCACATGACTTCAAGCAAACCCCGCTCCAATGCCGTTGCCGAAGGTTTCTCGGATGCCATGCGCCGGGAAATTTACGAGCAGCCACGAGCCATCGCGAAGACTATTGAGCAACATCTGAAGGACGACATTCTTTTTCCCGGCGAACTGGACGCCATTGACAGCGCGTTGTTGACTTTCGAAAAGCTGATCATTGCCGCCAGCGGATCCAGCCGTCATGCAGGCCTGGCGGGCGAGATCATGATCGAAGATCTTTCCGGCGTCGCCGTGGATGTGGAGTACGCCAGCGAATACTGCTATCGCTCGACGCATGCCGCGGTGGAGCCGATCGTGATGGTGGTCACGCAATCCGGCGAGACTGCGGATACCATTGCCGCTCAACGCGAAGCTTTGACGCGGGGCGTGAAGACTATCGCTGTGTCCAATGTGGCTGAAGCGACCATTCCTCGTGAGGCCAGCGCGGCCTTGATCACGGGGGCTGGTCCGGAACTGGCAGTACCCGCAACCAAGAGCTTCACTACACAGGTTACGGTTCTCTACCTGATGGCTTTGTTTCTAGCCCGCAAACGCGGGCGGATGACCTCAGAAGTTACCCGTTCTTATCTGCAGCGCCTTTTGCGGCTTCCCGAGGCAATCGAGAACAACCTTCGCATCTGGGACGAACTGGCGGAGCAATTCGCGCACAAGCATTTTCGCGCTGAGAAATTTTTGTACCTGGGACGAGGCGTACATTACGCCATCGCGCGCGAAGGAGCGCTCAAGCTCAAGGAAATCTCTTATGCGCACGCGGAAGGCTATCCCGCGGGGGAACTGAAACACGGGCCGAACGCGCTGGTCGATGAGAACCTTCCCGTCGTCGTGCTGGCGACCTGCGACAAGCGCGATGCGGATTCTGTTCTGCGCTATCGGCGCACGCTCGAAGTGATGAAAGAGGTTAAATCCCGGCGCGGACGTCTGGTCACCGTAGCGACCGAAGGCGACACGGAGGTAGCCGGCATCGCCGACGATGTATTCTTCGTTTCCTCGGCGCCGGAACTATTGCTGCCGATCGTCGAGGTAATTCCGTTGCAGCTCTTTGCCTATCACGTTGCTACAAAAAAGGGATATGACGTAGACCGGCCGCGAAATCTGGTGAAGTCTGTGGTAACCGAGTGACGGCCAGCTCTTCTCACGTCGACCTGCAAGCTGCCGCAAGAGATATCATGCGGCAATACGGGTTTGAACCGGACTTTCCTCCTGCGGTCGAGCAGCAATTGGCGCAGTTGCGCGCCAACCCTCCAGCAATTGCAGCGGCACCAGACGTCCAGGATCTGCGGAAATTATTGTGGTCGTCAATCGACAACGATACGTCGCGTGATCTGGACCAGATCGAGGTTGCAGAACGATTGCCAAATGGTGATGTGAAGGTTCGCGTAGGCATTGCCGATTTAGACGTCTTCGTCGCCAAGGACAGCGCGATCGACCAGCACGCTGCGAAAGAAACGACGACGGTCTACGCAGGCGTTCGCAACTTCCCGATGCTGCCGGAAGAGCTTTCCACAGGGAAGACTTCCCTGCTGGAGAATCAGGATCGCCTGAGCGTAGTCGTCGAGTTTGTGGTGGACGGCGCCGGCCAGGTCAAGTCCAGTAATGTGTATCGCGCGCTGGTGCGCAACCAGGCGCAACTCCAGTACAACTCAGTAGGAGCATGGCTGGAAGGCAGGGCGACGGCGCCACCGAAAGTGGCGGCCTCCCCCGATTTGCAGAGCCAGCTTCGTTTGCAGGATGAAGTTGCGCAGAAGCTCAAGAATCAGCGCTACGAGAATGGGGCGCTCAACATCCAGAGTGATGAACTGCTTCCGCTATTGCTCCACGATCAGGTTGTCGAGGTTGTGAATCAGCAGAAAAACCATGCCACCGAGCTGATTGAAGACTTTATGATCGCCGCAAATGGGGTGGTGGCACGCATGCTGGAAAAAGTTTCGTCCCTGCGCCGCATCGTGAAGCAGCCGGAACGCTGGGATCGCATCGTGCAACTCGCGGCTGCCCACGGCGAAAAACTTCCTGCCACGCCGGATTCCAAAGCGCTCAACGATTTTCTCATCAAACGCAAGACGGCGGATCCGGATCATTTTGCCGATCTTTCGCTTGCCGTGATTAAGTTGATAGGCCCCGGCGAGTATGTTCTCGAGCGCCCGGGCGATCCCGCACCCGGGCACTTCGGCTTGGCGGTGCAGGATTACACGCACTCGACGGCTCCTAATCGGCGCTTTCCTGACATTGTGACTCAGCGTCTGATAAAGGCAATGCTCGCGGGACGATCTAATCCATATTCAGACGACGAGCTTTCCGCGATTGCCGCCAACTGCACTCAGAAAGAAAATGCCGCGAACAAAGTAGAACGAGAGATGTCCAAGCGCCTGGCTGCCGCAGCGATGGAGAATCGCATTGGCGACATCTTCGACGCTATCGTCACCGGCGTAACTGGGCACGGGACATTTGTCCGCGCGCTGCAACCGCACGTCGAGGGATTGCTGGCTCAGGGGCAGCAGGGCGTGGATGTGGGAGATAGAATGCGGGTGAAATTGATTCGTACTGACGTGCAGCATGGCTTTATCGACTTTGCTCGCGTCTAGTCCCAGTCAGCTGAACAGTCGCTAGTGGCCTGCGATTCTCTAGCTTCCGCCGCGCAGGCGATCGATATCAGCATTGGTGTAGACGTGGGTCGCATGTCCTGCATGCGTTTTTTCATACGCCGCCACTCCTCCCAGGGTCGCCCCGTAGCCGCGCTCGCGAAGCGTTTGCGCAGTGGTTATCTGGCCAACGCCGGTGTCCAGAAGGCTGGCAGGAATTTCGGTAATTGCGAGTTCTGAGGAAGATTCGGCAAAACTGATTTCGACGTCGCTCGCCGGAGGCGGGCCGTAGTAGATAGGAAACAAGTCAATTTTTGGCTGGGCGACCGCCTGGGGTGGTAAAACAGTCTCACCTTCGGCACCGGCAATCAGAACTCCGGTCGCATTGTCAGCACCCACTTCGAGAGGAGGTCCCTCCAGCGACAGAGAGGGCGTTGAGATGGGACGCGCGAACTGAGGCGAACCATTCATCAGATATTGTGGGCCCTGGGCAAAGTTTGTGTCTTGAGCAAATACCATTGTCGCGGTTAAAAGGACCAGCGGGGCGTAAAGAAAAGGAACACGCATAGAACCTCCGGAAAGCAAAACCTGCTCCTGATTATGATGCAGAGAAAGCGCGAGTGGACAGAGTCGTTGGACCCTAATTGCCGCGCTGGTCGCTGCTTTCCCTCTCAGCCAACCGTCGCTGACGTCTCTCGCGCCGGCCGTCGCGCAGCAAGAAAAACATATACAAGACGATTCCGATGTTGACCGCAAACACCACGGAGCGGATCAGGGTGATGCCACGCATCAACTCCCGGACCTCGAGCGGCAGCAGCAGAGTGCCGGAACCGAAAGCGATCCATTCCGCCCAAGTGCGTTGATTCCAGAGGCCGTAGCCCTCGGCAAAGCGCAGGGCGGAATAGACAAACGCCAGTCTGGCGGCCGCCCACAGGCGCGTATCGGTGAGATTATCGGCAAAATCAAGGAACATCTGCGCCACGTGGCGATCGGTGCTGATGTGAAACAGCGCCAGCAGACTTTCGGCCATGACCCAGGCATCTTTCCGCACCAGAAGAATGGCGCAGACTCCGATCAACAAGACAAAAATGCCTTTGACGAATTCGACCGTGGCCACGGCCCGCAAAAGGCTCTTCCGTGCGGTGTGAATGCCGATTCTTGTTGCGGGCGAGAGCATGCCGGAATGTGACGAATTCAGGGTACCACGGGCTGGTTATATCGCGCCGTTCTTCATCCATCCCTACCAGCCTTCCTTACCTCCGTAACTAGAGGAGATGCCCTCCAGGTGACAATATCCAGGGAACGGCAAGGAGGGTCACTTGAAAAAGCTTGCAAGCATAATGGTTTTAGTGTCGCTGGCCGCAGCGGGCGCATGGGCACAGCCCGCAGGAGACAGCCCTGCAAGGCAGACCGCCAGGCAGGCACTGATCGAGATGTTGTTCAGCAAAACTTCAGGGACTCTGATCAAGCATCTGCCTGCGGCTACTTTGAGTGCGCTGGTGGACTCAGGCGCGCTCGCCAACCTGCAGCAGTATTCCACGCTTATTTCCCAAGTCCAGACAAAGGGCAAGAGCTTTGAAACCTTTGACACTGGTTCTCTTCTGCTGGTCGCGGAGGATGTTCAATCGGGACAGAAGTTCGAAATCAAAGTTGACAAGGATTCTCAGCGGGGAGACCAAGACGACATTGATGTGTCGTTCCTGACCTACAAAGATAACAAACCGCAGCAAACCCCGTTTCTGCCCCGCATGACTTTTGGGATGAAGATGGAGTTGGGCGTCTGGAAGCTGAATGAGATTCAGGTTACAGTGCGAGTGCCGCTGGCCGATCCTGATTTCCTCAAGGGCATGACCCAAGCTATTAAGGCCCGCAGCGGAGTCGCGGCGGCTGTGCCGTCTTTGAATCAGGTATCGATGAGCGGTTTCGGCAGCGACGCATCGCTGCTGGCGGCGATGCAATCGATTCTCAAGGCCGAGAACACTTACAGCGGCACCTATCGGGCCACGGGTTATACCTGCACACTCTCCGATCTTGATGGCTTTGGTGGGGGCACGCCGAACGAACATCAAGCCATGTTGATCCCCAGCGGGTTGGCCGGCGGCAGAAAATATGGCTACGTATTTACGCTTTCTGGATGTAGTGGCGCGCCGGCGGCTAACTTCCGCCTGATGGCCGTTCCTCTTCTGAATAGCCCGGGCCGGCGGACGTTGTGCTCGGATCAGTCGGGAACGATCCGGTATTCGACTGACGGCAATCCAGCCACTTGCATGGCCGGTGGTGTTCCGGTGGAGTAAGACGCAGGTTCTGGTCAGCGTCTTCCGGAGCGAACTGCGGCGCGAAGTTCGTTCACGATCTCGCGAGAAGCTCTGATGGCGGCGGGGTGTTGGTTTACGTTGAATGAGATGGCGCCCACGCGCGCATGCCCGCCTCCTCCATAACGTTCGCAAATTTTGGCCAAATTAACCACAGGCTCCTCCGGAGCCCAGGGGTTCGACCCAACGGAGACTTTCACTCGGAAACTGCTTTTGCTGAGTCCTACGCTGTAGATGGACTCGGGATGCAGATAATAGGGAACAAACTTGTTATAACCCTCGAGATCGTGATCCGTGAGGTCGAAAAAAATCGTCCCGTCTTTACACTCGGTACGCTGCTTAAGGATTTCTTTCGAGAGTTCGTGGCGGCGCAGAAGTGGCGGCAGGAGCGGGGCGACGAACGGCTCCTCCAAAATCGCCGCGAGCGGTTTAGTCGCGAGAAGCGGAATCAAATTAGGCACGAACCGTTGGTCGGGGGCGGATTCGATAACCATGGTTAGCTTCATCGCTGGTTCCTGCATCTCCACCGCCGTTTTTGCGTCGGGATAGAGGGCGCCGTCAACAATGTCAGTCCAGCGCACCAGGTCGGCCACGGGAGCGGGATCGAAACCGAAGCGCTGCTGCGCGATCATGGCAATAAAACTGGTGCAGGATTTGAAGTCGGGATCGTAGAATTTTCGATTGCTCTGGTCACGCTCGAAGTGGGCGGCATCGGCAGGCGATAGGAATGCGCTCTCATGATGATCAAACCACCATGTGATCTTGGGCGAACTGGAATACTTGAAGTCGACGATGGCATTTTCGTCGCCGTCGAAATCAGATTCGTTGAACAGCGCTCCCGCGCGATGCAAAAGTCCGGAGAAGGTGAAGTCGGCGTCTTCGCGAATCCGCTCGCGATAAAAGCGGGAGAAAAGCGCGGCCGAGGATGCTCCATCGAAACACTTGTCGTGGTAGAAGACTTTGACTTTCAATTAGCGCCCCAGTCGACCAAGAATTCCCCGCCCCCGAAGCGCATGTGCGGCGCATCTCGGCATGCAAGGTAAAAGCTAATAGGAATGACAGCTTAACGGAAGAAAGTCAAGGGCGGTCTTGCTCACAGACGATTTCCCCACTGTTTCCCGCCTATGCGGTATTCGCCTGTTTCTCAGCAAACTCGCCCGCGATGGGAAGTTTGAACATATCTCCCTGCAGAGCTTTCACGATCAGCACGATCCAGCTCATCAGGAACGCCAGGCTCACGACCATCGATACCAGCGAGACCAGCAGTGGGCCCAGGACTGGAATGAAAAACAACACGACGCCCGAAATTCGAAGGATCGCTCCAATGACCACGGCGGCCAGACACATTCCAATACATTGAAAGGAATGAAAGCGCACAAAACGGTTGTTTTTATATGGCTCGACCAGAAGAAACACGATTGACGGCAGAATGAAATAGGCCAGGGCGCCAGCTAGATTCTCGGGAAGCACCCCGACCATGCCGTGCGCGCGCGTGACCGGACCCATGGCGCGGCCGCAGCCGGGACAAAAGGCAGCAGCGTCGGGCATTGAGGCGGCGCAATTAGGACAGGAGATGGGCATGATTTCTTTCAGGCGGGCCGCATACCGCTGCTTTTCTTACGACAGTCTTCACAAACACCATAGATCTGGAAGGTGTGCCGGGTTGTAGCGTAGTGATGTCTACGACCTATTTCCTGCTCCAACTGGTCTACTTCGTGAGAGAAGAATTCCACTGAACTGCCGCATTCGGTGCAGACCATGTGGTGATGGCTCCGGCGGTTGTATTGGTGCTCATAACGGGCGATGCCGTCATGGAACGCGACTTCGCTGGCCAACCCGCATTCGGCCAGCAGTTTAAGAGTGCGATAGACGGTGGTGTAACCGATGCCAGCATCTTTCTTCTGTACCAGGCGGTGCAGTTCGTCGGTCGAAAGGTGGTCGCGAGTTTCCAGGAATGAACGCAAAATTGTGTCGCGCTGCGCCGTCTGCTTCAAGCCGACGCGCTTGAGGTGCCGGTGCAGTATGTCCTGGGCCTCCCGTACCATTTCGCGGGAGATGGAAGGCTGATCATCGATACGCTTCTGCAGCATGAAGTGTCAGGATAGCATCGGGCATCTTGAAAATGAAATTCATTTTCAGTGGAGGCGGTTAGCGCGCCGGCCAAAGCCAACATAAATTTCTTCAGACTCTACGGCGCAGCTGAAAGCCGCACCCTTTCAAAGCGCGCTGTTAGAATCGACTTGCTCATGAGCACTTTGACTGTGACGGGCGTCCCCGCCTCGCGGCGTTCCGCTGGAATACGCGTCGTTCTATGGCTGCTGGGGATTCTTGCCTTGCTGGCGGTAGGCGCGATTGCCGTTGCCTATTTCGTTACCCGAGCTGCGCTGCCCCAGCTGGACGGTAGCCTCCTGGTGAACGGTCTTTCAGCGAGTGCCAAAGTAACGCGGGATGGCCATGGCGTCCCTGCCATCGAAGCCACGACGCTCGATGATCTGTTTCTTGCCCAAGGCTATGTCACGGCGCAGGACAGGCTTTGGCAGATGGATGTGATGCGGCGCTTCGCGGCCGGAGAATTATCCGAGATTCTGGGCGAGGACACGCTCAAGATAGACCGCGAACAGCGCATCCTGGGGTTGCGGGCCGCGGCCAGGAAGTCGCTGCAGATGGCAAGTCCCCGCGATCGATCTTACTTCGATGCCTACGCGCGCGGCGTCAACGCCTTCATCGAAAGTCACGGCAGCAGCCTTCCGATTGAGTTTCGCATTTTGAAGTATCGGCCAAAGCTGTGGCAGGCGGAGGACTCCATCGTCATCGCGAATCAGATGGTAAAGGATCTCAATTACTACACCTTCGGTGATGCACTCGAGAGGGAGAAAATTCTAGCTAAGCTGGGGCCGGAGTTGACTTCCGATCTTTACGTGAACCGCTCCTGGCATGATCGTCCGCCTACGGTCATGCGGGAAGACCTTAACGAGCAGCAGAATCAGGGCGATTCCGACGATGAGGATGACGAGGATGACGGGCCCGACAATTCGGTGACACAACACCGAAGTACAACAGAAGAAATCTGGGCGCAGCGCACTCCCGAAGCAGTGAATGGATCGAACGATTGGGTGGTTTCGGGAGCGCACACGGTCACGGGCAAGCCGCTGCTTTCGAATGATATGCACCTCGGGCATCAGATGCCGAACCTGTGGTACGAGGCGCATCTCAAATCCGGCAACCTGGATGTGGCGGGCGTGACGCTGCCCGGAATGCCTTACGTGATTGTTGGTCACAACCAGCGAATCGCCTGGGGCTTTACGAACGTTGGACCCACCGTTACGGACGCATTTATCGAAGACTTCAATCCACAGGGAGCATACCAGACGCCGGATGGCTGGCAGCAGCCGGAGCATCGCGCCGAGGTCATTCACGTCAAAGGCAAGCCGGATGTGACCCTTGACGTAAAAATCACGCGTCATGGCCCGATCATCACAGATATTTTGCCGGGAGAAACGCGGCAGGTGGCGCTGCGTTGGACGCTGTATGACGGCCTGCACATGCCATTTTTCGATGTGGATGCGGCACAGAACTGGGAAGAATTTCGCAAAGCGTTTGCCCAGCTCGATGCCCCGGGACAAAATGTGGTTTACGCCGATGTCGATGGCAACATCGGATACCAGACTACGGGCCACATTCCGATTCGCGCCGCGGGCGACGGCAGTCTTCCCGTGAGGGGGGCCGATGATTCCCATGAATGGACGGGTTACATTCCGTTCGACAAGCTGCCGGAAATCTACAATCCGCCCTCGGGGGTTATAGCCACAGCGAACGGGCGCATCACGCCTGACGGTTTCCCCTATTCCGTTAGTTCTTCGTGGGAAGCGCCATGGCGTACGGAGCGGATTTATCACGTGCTGGAATCGGGACGGAAATTTGCCCCCTTAGACATGCTTGCGTTGCAGAACGATATTCACTCCGAAAATGATCTATTTGCCGCTGAACGCTTTGTCTATGCCATCGACCATGCCTCGAAGCCGTCCGCGCGCGCCAGACAGGCTGCGGACCTCATGCGCAATTGGGATGGGCGCATGCTTGCCTCTTTAGCCGCCCCAACCATTGCGGTACGTTCGGCTCAGGAACTAACGCGCCTGCTGCTCGAGCCTCTCCTGGGGACAGCCCCGGAAGATCCGAAACAGCAGGAAAGAACGTTGAACTGGAAGACCTACCATTGGCAAATGCGAACGGTGTGGCTACAGAATGTATTGCTGCATCAGCCCAAACGCTGGCTGCCGGAAAAGTATTCCAATTACGATGACCTCTTATTGGCCGCGGTCGAAGCCGCAGTGAGCGAGACGACGGCTCCGAAGAATCTGGCTGCCTGGCATTGGGGGACCTTCAACGCAGTTGATATCGAACACCCGGTACTTGGAAAAATTCCATGGGTTCGGCGCTGGGCTGCACCAGGAATGAAAGAGCAATCTGGGAGCGGATACACCGTGAAAGCTGTTGCTCCCCTCCACGGCCCCTCTGAGCGTTTCACCGCGAACTTGGCGGACCTTGACCAATCCACGTTGAACACGGTCACCGGACAAGGCGGAAACTTTCTAAGCCCGTACTATCTGGATCAATGGAAAGCTTGGTACGAAGGTTCGACATTCACTCTGCCGTTCACTGCGCGAGCGATGGAAGCGAACGGTGCGCATCGTCTAGTTTTGGAACCTGCAAAACAATAACGGTGGTCAACCGGCTCAGAAAAAGTCGACCGCCTTCACGTCAATGACCTGGCCGGTGATGGTTATCGTCCCAGTGGTGATAATGTCATTGATCAACAATATGTCTTTCGTGGTGTCGTAGACACGCAGATTCCCGCCCTGCGCCACATACTCAACAAGACGAGTGGTGAAACCCTGCAAACCCGTGACGTCGCCACTGTCCGGCGGAATAATGATCGTCCCAGTCGTGGTATTAAGTATCGACAAGCAGCCACGCACTTCTCCCTGTGGAGCGTTAACGTTGCCCACAGTGCTGCAGGTGTGTGAGCCAATGAAGAGTTGGCCGTTGCCGCTCATATCGATGCGGTCATGATAGCCGTCGGTGATGACGGCGCTGCCGGTTACAGTCATCGAACCGAGGTCGACAATGTCGAGCCGTCCGCAGGTTGGAGCAGCGGTCGTCTGGCCAGTACACAAATTGTTCGGCGATGCATTGCTTACGGAAGCGGTCGCGGTGCCGGCCACGTAAAGCGTCGCTCCGCTCACCAAGGCTACTGTCGCGCCGTCTACGGAAACCGATGGGCCGGCCGTTGGGGTTGTGCCAAAGTTAAGGACCTGCACACTGGCGCTGGCGCTCGCACTGCCGCACTCTGGCCCACAGTTCAAAATGTAAGCGGTGCCATCGCTGCCAAAGACTGCGCTCACTGGGCGATCAAAACCATTGACCGTAGTGGTAACCGGGTTCCCGGTGTTTAGCGCAAATGGCGAGACGATGGTTACGGCATCGGAATCGCTACTGAATACCAAAAGCTCCGTTTCATCCGGAGTTGCCACCACCGTTTGCGCATTGGGAACGCTGATGGTCGCCGCGATGCCTCCGGCCGTGAGGTTCATGACCTCAATTGCTCCCGGAGGAAATCCGTTCAAGGCCGCAGTGGGGATTGCCGCATAGCCGAAACCGGTGCTCAGAGCCACCATACTTGTGGTCGGTCCGGCTAGTTGCACGCTGCCGATCAGGGTTTCAGTCTTGCCGTTAACCACTTCAGCGCTATTCGTGGCCGAATCGAAGACCAGCACAGTCGTTCTATCAGGCGAGAGCGTCATGAGGCCGGGAGAGGTGCCGGTGCTGATTTCGGAGGCCTGGGCCAGCGTATCTGTGATTGCGTTGATGATTACAAGACCGCCGACTGCGGTCGGGCTGGATACGCTTTGCGATGCGAAAACACGGGTCGTCAACTTGCTCGGGGGCAGTTTGATGCTCGGTCCGCTATTACAGGAAACTAAACCGAAACTGCCGGCGATGAGCGCGGCGGACAAAAGAGCGGTTTTCTTCAAACGTCAGGCTCCTAACTGCAGGAAAACGATAGATTTATGCGCGAAATAGGGGATTATAACAGAGCCCAGAGACCTTAACTTCGTTCCGGCACGCCAAGTGTAACAAATGGGCACACTTCTCGACTCGAATGCAGAAAGGCATACGCATCCTGTATTCTGACGAGGATTATGGCCGCCGACCTTCTTACCCGAATCAAGCATTCTCCCGTCCTGTGCGACGGAGCTATGGGGACCCTGCTTTACGCCAAGGGCGTGTTCATCAACCGTTGTTATGACGAGTTGAATCTTTCTCAGCCCGATCTGATTCGCGCCATCCACCACGACTACCTCCAGGCTGGAGCTGAAATCGTTGAAACCAATACGTTCGGAGGCAACGCCTTCCGCCTCGCGCGACACAGCATCGCCGACAAAGTTCGTGACATCAATCGGGCGGGGGCGCGTCTCGCAAAAGAAGCCGCCAAGAGCTTCGATGTATGGGTAGCGGGATCGGTTGGCCCGCTCGGGACGAGAATCGAGCCTCTGGGAAAAACATCTTTTGAAGAAGCCCGGCAGGCGTTTCGCGAACAGATCGCGGCGCTGGCCGAGGGTGGCGTGGACCTGATCATGATGGAAACCTTCGGATACCTCGAAGAACTCCACCAGGCCATGCTCGCGGCCAAGGACGTTGGGGCAAAATTACCTTTGATCGTGCAGGTCACGATCGACGAAGACGGCAACTGTCTAGATGGTTCCGATCCAGAAACTTTTGCCCCGCGACTCGAGGAATGGGGAGCCGACGTCATCGGTTGCAATTGCAGTGTAGGTCCGGTGGCGATGCTGGATGCAATCGAACGCGTGCGGGCCGTCACTTCCCTGCCGTTAGCCGCGCAACCGAATGCTGGCATCCCCCGCTCAGTGGAAGGCAGAAACATCTACCTCTGCTCTCCGGAGTATATGGCGAGTTACGCGCGCAAGTTTGTCGCCGCCGGCGCTCGCATTGTTGGGGGATGTTGCGGAACAACTCCGGACCATATCCGCGTCATGAAGTCCGCCCTGCGAGTCGGAGAGGCCAGGGGGAAGGCCTCTTTGGCCCACGTGGCTGGAGCGGCAGCCGTACCGGCCTCCGAGCCAGTCCAGCCTTTAGTGGAGCGATCAAGCCTGGGCGCGAAGCTGGCCCGGGGAGAATTCGTCACCATGGTGGAAGTGGTTCCCCCTAAGGGGACGGATATAAGAAAAGAGTTGGAAGGTTCGCGATTCCTTAAATCAGTGGGTGTGGATGCAGTGAACATTCCCGACAGCCCGCGAGCCTCGGCGCGCATGAGCAACCAGGCGCTTTCCCTTCTGGTTCAGCGGGAAGCGGGAATCGAACCAATTCTGCATTACACCTGCCGCGACCGCAACGTGTTGTGCATCCAGAGTGATCTGCTGGGAGCGGCTGCGGTAGGCATCAGGAACCTGATCTGCATCACCGGCGATCCTCCAAAGATGGGCAACTATCCGGACGCGACTGCAGTATTTGATGTGGACGCCATCGGCCTGGTCAATATTGTCCACAACCTGAACCGGGGCCTGGACATTGGCGGGAATCCGATTGGCGCTGGCACCGGTTTTGTCATCGGGGTCGGAGCGAATCCTGGACTTACCGATCTGGACGAAGAGATCCGGCGTTTTGAGTACAAGGTCAAAGCTGGAGCTGAATACGCGGTGACGCAGCCAGTGTTCGACATTCGTCTGCTGGAAAATTTTCTGCGGAGAATCGAGCACTGCCGTATTCCGGTGATCGCGGGAATTTGGCCGCTAGTCAGCGTGCGGAATGCTGAGTTCATGAAGAACGAACTTAGAGTTTCCGTACCGGATTCGATCCTGGAACGTATGGCCCGTGCCCAAACACCGGACGCCGCCAGAGCCGAGGGCGTAGTCATTGCACGGGAGATGCTATTAGCGGTTCGGCACACCGTGCAGGGAGCGCAAATCAGCGCGCCCCAGGGACGTTACAGTTCGGCGGTGGATGTACTTGAGGCGCTGGGGAACAAGGGTTCCGCCAGCCCTTAAGATTTCCCTTTGGGGGAAAAATCAGCTTCCTTAAATTTTTACAAAAAAATACTGGACATCCCGGCGAAACGAATCGGTACAATCGAGAAGGAGCAAAAAACCCGTTGGCCAAATTTGAAGAGTGCCTCGAGCGCCTGGAAAAGATTGTTCAGGAACTGGAAAAGGGAGAGGTGCCTCTGGAAAAAAGCCTCACGCTCTTTGAGGAAGGTATGCATCTTTCCTCAGCTTGCCGGAAGGAATTGGAGCAGGCCGAAGGAAAAGTGGAGATCCTGCTCAAGAAAAACGGGAAGCTCCAGGCTGAGCCATTTGAGCCCTTGGCGGAAAAAGCGCCTGTCAGCAGGTAGGCAGCCGAAACGTCCGGGTGCTTGTGAAGTTGTAATGTCTGTGGAGTAGTGGTTCCGAACCCTTCCCCGCAGCCCTAGTCCGCCGTTCCATGACGGTCGTAAGTCAGGAGGATCTATGGGCTTGAGTGTAGTAGTTTTTGAAAGCGATTCCCGGGTTGCCCAGTCTCTGGCCGGTGGCCTTTCTTCTCACTTCCATTCAGTACACATGACGCGCTCCGGAGCCGAACTCCGCGAGCGGGTCGCCAAGAACCGGCCGGCCGTCGTGATTCTCGATATCGAACACTCTCGGCTTACCGACGTGCGGAACTTGCACGACGATTTTCCTTCGCTGCCCATTGTGTGCACTCATCGCGTTCCCGATGAGGAACTGTGGATTGCGGCGATGGAGGCCGGCGCCAGCGACGTCTGCCCCGCCGATGATGTGCAGAATGTCTTGACTTCGGCGCTGCGCAACGTGGCGATCGCCAACAGTGCGGTGGCTTGACGTTATCTGAAGTCTTACACCACTAAGAGAGGATGCCTTTCGGCATCCTCTTTTTTCGGAATACCAGATTCAACCGATCCTGCTCGCTCCGCTGCTTTGCGAACCTCCGCCTTGATATACTCACTGCTCAATGCTGCAAGAATCTCTCGAGCAAGGGCGGGCGCTGGCTGACGCGGCGCTCGACCGTCTGATTCCGCTGGAAACTCAGTATCCGGAATCCATTCACAAGGCCATGCGGCATAGCGTATTTGCCGGCGGGAAACGCCTGCGTCCGGTGCTGTGCATGGAGGCCGGCCGCATGATTGCAGGACCGTTGCCCAAGAAAATCGAGGAACTGGGCGCGGCGCTGGAGATGCTGCACACGTACTCGCTGATTCACGACGACCTTCCAGCTCTTGACAACGACGATCTTCGGCGTGGCCGCCCCACATGCCACAAGGTGTTTGGAGAGGCCCTCGCCATTCTGGCGGGGGACGCACTGCAAACGCTGGCTTACCAGGTCCTGGCGCGGCTGGATTGTCCGCCAGCAGCGCGGGTGCAGATCATCGAAGAAATCGCACGCGGCACAGGCACTCTGGACGGCATGATCGGCGGACAGGTGGTCGATCTGGAGGCCGAGCATACCCAGCCGACCGCGGAGATGCTGGAATATATCCATCGCGCAAAGACCGCGGCACTGATTGCGGCGAGCCTGGTCAGCGGCGGCCTATATGCCGGAGCAAAAGATAGCGAAGTAAAGAAGCTGCGAGCCTTCGGACAGTCGATTGGCCTGGCTTTTCAGATTGTGGACGACGTTCTCGACGTGACTCAGACCTCAGAACAACTCGGCAAAACCGCTGGCAAAGATACGGCCGCGCAGAAAGCAACGTACCCCGCGCTGTTCGGGGTTGAGGAGTCTGTGCGCAAGGCGGATTCGCTGGTGAGCGCAGCGTTTGAAGAGTTGGAGAGTTTCGGCGACCGGGCAGACACACTCAAAGAGTTGGCGCGGTATTTGGTGGAGCGAAAGAAGTAGATGCATGTAATGTTACGAATGTGATCACCAACAACGATTCCTCTGGGCGGTCCCTTTCGTTTGTGGTAAACAATAATCACGGCGATGGAGTTCGCCATAACCGCCTGAAATCGCAGTAAGCGCGAAGGCTGATAACTCCTACAAAATCCAGATCGATTTGTAGGGAGAGAATTCCATCGTGAAAGACTTTCTTGCGATTTCTGTCGCCGCTATCGTTGGCGCAAATCTGCGTTATCTGCTAAGCCGCCTTGCGTTTGACAAGCTCGGCCCAATTTTCCCTTTCGGAACGCTTCTGATCAACGTTGCGGGCAGCGTTATTGTCGGCTTTTTCGTCATCTGGACTACCGAGCGCGTCTTAATTGATCCGCGCTGGCGGCTATTGGTGGTGGTCGGCTTCTGCGGCTCGTTTACCACTTTTTCCAGCTACGCATTTGAAACTATGGCGTATTTCGAGCACGGACAGTGGGGGCTCATGTTCGTCAACATTCTCAGCAACAACATCCTGTGCCTGGGCGCCGCTTTAGTGGGTATGGGGCTGGCGCGAGTGCTGTAGAATGGCGGACGCAATGGCAGTGCAAGTCACCATCTACCTGAATGACGCCGACCAGCGGCACCACCGGCCACTGCACCTGGAGATTCTCAACTATCTACGGAAAGAAAATGTCTACTCCGCGACTGCGTTTCATGCCGTAGCTGGATTTCTTGGGCGGCATCGTGTGGAAACATCGCACCTCGTCGAGGCTGGTGGCAAGCTACCCGTAGTCATAGTCTTCGTGGATACCGACGAGCATGTGAGCCGCGTCTTGCCCACGCTGAAGGAAATGGCCGCGCACCGTTTAATCGTGCGCGAGAACGTCGTGCTCGAACAGGGGAATCTTGACTAACATAACCACGTCCCCGCGCGATCTCGACATTCTCGCGATTGCCGCCCACCGTGACGACGTGGAGCAGACCTGCGGTGGCACGCTGGTCAAAATGGCGCAGCGCGGGCAGCGGACGGGTATTCTCGATCTGACGCAGGGCGAAATGGGCACGCGTGGCAGCGCCGAAGATCGCGCACGCGAAGCCGCAGATGCCGCAAAGATCCTCGGTGCTGGCTGGCGGCGAGCGCTCGATATTCCCGACGGCCGGGTCGAAAATACATGGGAGAATCGTCTCAAGGTGGCGGGCGTGATCCGCGAGACCAGGCCACGGGTCGTGATTCTGCCTTACTGGAAGGGACGGCATCCGGATCACTACACCACGTCCGTCTTGGGTTACGAGGCGTGCTTTTTGGCCGGACTGGCGAAGCTCTCTCTCAGCGCCCAGTCGTCAACTCTCCGCCAGGCGAAATCCGGCACTGACAAAAGCGAATCGCTCGCGCCACATCGTCCGTTCAAAATTATTTACGCCACACTTTACTATGACGTGCGGCCGACCTTCGTGGTCGACATCAGCCAGCAATTCGAGCAGAAATTCGCTTCCATCCTGGCTTACAAAACGCAGTTCAGCGATCAGGAAGCCGGCAAGGACCTCTTCCCTGCGCATGACGAAATTCGCGCGCGAGTCGATTCCATGGCGCGATATTACGGCATGCTCGGCGGTGTAACGTATGCTGAGCCGTTTCTGCAGAAAGAAGTCGGGCTGGTGGAAGATTTACTGGCGCTCCCGGTGAAATCGATCTAGACGGCAAGACCAAGGTCCCTCGCTTCGCGAGGGATGACAGCAGATTCCGGTTACTTCTTCAATGCCACCGCCAGCCCATCTCTAATCGGCAGGATCGTAGTGAAAAAATCCTCCGAACCGTAAAGCAGGCGGTTGAATTCGAGAATCGCCTTAGTCTGCGCCTCTTTGGGATTTTTTTGCGCAACCCGGCCACTCCACAAAACGTTATCGGTGATAAACAATCCGCCCTTGCGCAGGCGTGGTGAAACCAGGCGCAGCACGCGCGGATAGTCCTCTTTATCCACATCGTTGAAGATGATGTCAAACTGCTGCTTCTGCTCGGAAAGAACTTCAAGCGCATCGCCAGTGTGCAAAGTGATGCGGCCAGAAACGCCAGCTCGGTCAAAGTAACGGCGAGCGCGCTCGGCATTTTTGGCATCGCCATCGGTATAGATGACACGGCCTTTTTCCCCGACGGCTTGTGCCCACCAGATGGTCGAGTATCCTATGGCGGAGCCCAACTCAAAGACCGTTTTAGCATTGATCATCAATGCAAGTTGATGGAGCACGCGCGCCACGGCTGGGCCAACAATCGGGACGTTGTGCTTACCGCCGTAATCTTCCATCTCCGCCAGCACTTCGTCGCGCTTGGGCAGCATGGAATACAGATAATCGTCGACCGGCCCGGCAGTAGTGAAGTTATAGTGCCGCCAGTTGGGCTTGATTTCTTGCTTCAGCTTATCCTTCAGCTTGTCTTGGGCCACATGTTCTCCTCGACCTGCGGTTTGTGATTCTCAGCCGGCGGTTACGAGCTGGCCGGCGGACACACCCGGTGTCATGGTGACAACCTCAACCCCCGGCACCAGCTTCTGAAACTCGCCCGGAGTTCCCGTCAGCACTGGAAACGTTCCAAAATGCATGGGAATCACGGCTTTGGGCTTGAGCAGTTTGCAGGCGTATGCCGCCTCGCGCGGACCCATGGTAAAGTGATCGCCGATCGGCAACATAACGATTTCAGGCGCATAGAGTTCGCGAATAATTGCCATGTCGCCGAACACATTCGTGTCGCCGGCGTGGTAGATCTTGACGCCATTTTCGAATTCGACCACGTAGCCGCACGCCTCGCCGCCGTAAATCAGTTGATCACCGTCCTGGATGCCGCAGGAGTGGTCGGCGTGCACCATGGTGACTTTGATATCAGCGATCTTCTGCGTGCCGCCCTTGTTCATCATCGCAGTTTGCTTTGCGCCCTTCTTCTCCAGCCACCCGCACAATTCGGGCATGCCGACCACCTGAGGATTGTGCTGCTTGATGATCTCGACCGCATCGCCAATGTGGTCCCCGTGACCGTGCGTGCACAGCAGAACGTCGACGTGCTTCAGCTTTTTCTCGAAGGGCGGGCAGGCGGGATTGTTCATGATCCATGGATCGATGATGATGGTGCGGCCGCCGGGCGTGTCAATGCGAAATGTTGCGTGCCCCAGCCATGTAAGTTGAACTCCTTTAAGATTCATTGCTGATCTTGCCTCCGGATGCGACCCCGTCGCTGGATTTTGCAGCGGAATAATGGCGGCATGGGCTGCCGCCGCACTTTAGTTTAATATGAAACGCCATGGCAGATCTGAAGGTGCTGATTTCCCGGGAACAAATCGCAAAACGAATCATCGAACTGGGCGCGGAGATTACACGCGACTTTGCGGGGCAACCTGTGATCCTTGTGGGCGTGCTCAAAGGCTCGGCGATTTTTCTCGCCGATCTGGCGCGGCAGGTGAATCTGGATGCGACTTTTGACTTCATTGGTGTCTCAAGCTACGGCAACCGCCCCAGTCCCACGCAGGAACTGAAGAGCGGGTGGGACTCCACGGGCGAAGTAAAACTGACAAAAGACGTCGACCAGTCCATGAAGGACAAGAACGTCATCGTCGTAGAAGACATCCTGGATACGGGACTGACGCTCACCGTACTGAAAAAGCTGTTACTCGCGCATCAACCTCGCTCGCTGAAGATCGCAGCTCTCCTCGACAAGCCCTCGCGGCGCAAATTGCCGCTGCAAGGCGACTATGTGGGCTTCACTATTCCCGATGAGTTCGTTGTTGGCTATGGACTCGATTACGCCGAGCGCTACCGCAACCTGGCCGATATTTGCATTGTGCCGCGCGAGTGAAATCCAGTACCCAGTACCGAGTACTCAGTACCGCGCCGAGCCGAAAACAATTCGGTCGAGCTGTCGAAAGAGCTGGTAGGTTCGGCCGCTCGATACTCGGTACTCGTTACTCGGTACTCACAGCACCGCTGCTATCATAGAAAAACAATGGGTTCTGTTCTGAGCAAGCACGAAAAGCACGTGCAGGTCGATCCTCTGTTACTCGAGGTATCCGACGTCATGGCGACGTCGCTCGACCTGGATACGACTCTGCGCCGGGTCGCCGAGGTCGTGCGCAAAGTCATCGACTACGAGATCTTCGCCATCCTGCTTCTGAACGAGAAGACTCAGGAGCTGCGTTTTCGCTTCCAGGTGGGGTATCCCGCGGAGTTCGCCGAGCGCGCGCGAGTCAAGGTGGGCGAGGGAGTGACCGGACTGGCAGTCCAATCGGGGCTGGCCATTCTGATCGACGATGTGACCAAGGACCCGAGGTATATCGCCGCCGTACCCAATGTGTGCTCCGAATTGGCCGTGCCGCTCACCACCAAGAACCGCGTGATCGGAGTGATTGACCTGGAGGCGCGGCACCAAAACTATTTCAACGAAGAGCACAAGCGGCTCTTGTCGTTAATCGCGTCGCGCATGGCTGCCGGCATCGAGAACGCTCAACTGTACACGCGCACTACGCGGCAGGCGCGCATTCTGCTGCTGTTGAACGAGATTGCGGTTGAGTTGACCTCGATCTTGAACCTGGACGAACTCCTGGGCCGGATCGCGGAGCTTCTACAGCGTTTGATTGATTTTCAGATATTCAGCATCCTGCTGCTTGATGCCTCCGGGGAAAAGCTGCAGCATCGGTTTTCGTTGCGCTTTAATGAGAACGTTCACGTGAAGCATGAGATCCCTCTTGGCCGTGGCTTGGTGGGACAGGCGGCGCAGACGAGGCAGGCGATTCTGGTGCCCGACGTGAGCAAAGATCCCCGCTACATCGAGGGCAACCCGGAAACCCGGTCGGAACTGGCAGTGCCCCTCATCTATAAAGACAAAGTAATTGGGGTTCTCGATCTTGAACACACGCGCCGCGGTTTCTTTACCGACGACCATCGACGCACCATGACCACTCTGGCTGCGCAGGTGGCGATTGCCATCGAAAATGCGCGCCTGTACGAGGAGATTGCGCGGCAAGAACGGCGACTGGAGCGGGACCTGGCGCTCGCGCGGGAACTCCAAATGCGATTGCTCCCGCAAGCGCTGCCGCATCTCGAACATCTGGAACTGGCCGCGAAGTTCACTCCCGCGCGAGCCATCGGTGGAGATCTTTACGACTTCATTCCATATTCTCTTTCGCGGCTGGGTATTGTGATTGGCGATGTCAGCGGCAAAGGAGCGCCCGCAGCGATCTATGCCGCTCTGGTGAGCGGTATTCTGCGCTCCCATGCGCCGATTGAGCCCGGCCCTGCCGAGATGCTCTCCGCGGTCAATCTGTCGCTGGCCGAGCGGCGGATTGAGGCGCAATTTGTGTCGCTCATTTATGCGGTCTGGGACGACGCACATCGCACTCTTCTGGTGGCGAATTCCGGCTTGCCGCGCCCCGTTCTGGTTCACGATGGCAAGAACACGGTGATTGAGGCGACAGGCTTACCGTTAGGACTTTTCGACGATGCGAGCTATGACGAATTCCGATTCAAAATGAAGGCCGGGGATCTATTTGTCTTCTTCAGCGATGGCATCCTGGACGCGCGCAACCGGAACGGAGACCTGTTTGGCCGGGGACGGGTGGAGAAGATCATCTCGGAATGCTCAGGCCAATCAGCGGACTGTGTGGTTGATTCTCTTTTCAAGGCAGTCTCCGAGCATTCCGCCGGAGTCGAGACCTTTGATGACCAGACCGTGGTTGCGATCAAAGTCAAGGATGGCGCGGGGCCAAGCTCCTCCAAACGAAAATGAGCCGTCGCAGCGAAGTCACGGGAATCGAGCGGCCGCCGGGATTCGTACTTCGCGAACAACGGAAAGGATTATTTCGGCGTGGTGCAGATCTGGTGCTGTACTGCGAAGACCTTCTACTCTCAAAATTGGCAGAGCGCTACGGGACGCCGCTCTACATCTATTCGGCAACTGCAATCCGCGAACGGTTGTCGGCCTTTGAGAAAGCATTTCGAGATGTTTCCCACACCATCTGTTACTCCGTCAAAGCAAATTCCAATGTAAGCATTCTGCGCCTGCTGGCGCGGGGGGGATGCGGCTTTGACGTGGTTTCTGGCGGAGAACTGGAACGAGTGTTGGTTGCCGACCGGCACGCAGCGAAAAAAATCGTTTTCTCTGGCGTGGGAAAATCTCGCGACGAGATGATCGCGGCGCTGAAAGCTGGCATTCTGCTCTTTAATGTAGAAAGCGAATCCGAACTCTGGACGCTAACCGAGTGTGCGGCGCGGTTGCGTACCGTGGCTCGGGTGGCTTTGCGGGTTAATCCAGACGTCGCCGCCGATACTCATCCCTATATCTCTACCGGTTTACGCAAGCACAAGTTTGGCGTGCCTATCCGCGAAGCGCGTGAGCTTTATGCGAAAGCCTCCGGCGCGAGGTACCTCAAAGTTGCAGGAGTCAGCGTTCATATCGGCTCGCAGATCATGGAAGTTGCGCCCTTCGCGGAAGCCGTCGCACGCGTAGCAGACCTGGTTCGCGAGTTGCGCGCGGATGGACATAGAATCGATTACATCGATACCGGTGGTGGACTGGGGATTGCCTACCAGGAACCGGAGTTGGACTTTGCTGCCAGGCTCGCGCGATATGCGCGCTCCTTATGCAATCCCTTGCGCGGTCTCAAGGTGCATTTACTGCTCGAACCCGGACGCGCGATTGTGGGGCCTGCCGGTATTTTACTTACCCGTGTCGTCTACCGGAAAGAGAATGATGGCAAACGTTTTCTCGTCGTGGACGCCGCTATGAACGACTTGCTTCGGCCTGCGCTCTATGGCGCTTACCATGAGATCGTTCCTGTAGAACAGCCCCTCAACTCGACTCCGAAGATGGAGACTGTCGATGTGGTGGGTCCGGTATGCGAGTCCGGGGATTCTTTTGCCCGCGATCGCGTGTTGCCTCAACTTGAGGAAAGCGACTTGCTTGCGATTCTTGACGCCGGGGCTTACGGAATGGCGCTGGCCTCGAACTACAACACGCGCCCGCGGCCTGCCGAAGTGCTGGTGAGCGGGAAGTCCGTTAAGGTGATCAGGCGTCGGGAAAAAGTGCGGGAACTCTATTCCGCCGAGTTATAGGTCGGATCCGATCTGCACCAGGCTTTATCTCTCTCCCCACTTCAGCTTGGTGCGAAGCACGTGGAAAAAGTCAGTATCGGTGCGGAACAGGCAAACTTTGTGCTCCGACAGGCGGCAGCGGACCCGGTCTCCATCCTTCAGGTCGAGACCAGGCTGACCGTCGAGGCTGAGATAGGCAACTTCCTCGTCACTGCGCAGCAGAATTTCAACCACGGCTGAATCTGGCACAACCAGAGGCCGGTGGGTGAGAGAGTGCGGCGCCACAGGAGTAATCACAAAAGCATTTACCGTCGGCATCACCACGGGTCCGCCCGCGGAGAGCGAATAGGCGGTCGAACCGGTTGGGGTGGCGACGATCATTCCGTCGGCCCGAAAGCTGGAAACGAAAGACTTGTCGACGAACAGATCATAGTTATTGAGGCGAGCCAGCGCCGTCTTGTTCACCACGACATCATTGAACGCTAAGTAACTGCCCAGAACCCTTTCGTCCCTCAGCAATTCACAGTGCATTAAGGAACGTTGTTCTATAGGAGTCCGGCCGTGAGCGATTTCCTCGAGCATCGAGAAGAGCGATGAGAGCGGAACATCAGTGAGAAAGCCGAGTGAGCCCAGGTTGACTCCAAGCAGCGGTGCGTCAGTCGCGGCCGTTGCTCGGACTGCGGAAAGAAGGGTTCCGTCGCCACCCAAAACGATAACCAGATCCAATGGCCGTGAAGACATCTCGGAGCGCAGAACTTCCTGTTGGCCATCCGAATATTTCGCCGTTACCGGATCGAAGATCACTTCGTAGCCGTGGTCGTGGAGCCACGACAACAATGCCGGAAGAGTGCGTGCCACCTCTGGACGCGATGGACGGGAGATGATGGCCGCGACTTTTGAGCGGGGAGGCGATGGCGAGCTTGACATGTCGAATTAGAGAAAGAAAGATTGTACAGAATTCAAAGGAAAAAGCCTTAACCACAGGGAAAACAGGGGGAGTACAGGAGATTAGAAGACGGCCCACAGGAGAAACTCGCGGTTACCTTCCGCACCGAGGATGGGCGATTCGATGACGTCGATGCGAACACAATTCAAAGCGAGTAGACTTTTCTTCACCCTTTCGACGGCTGCCGACTGGGCAGCCGGGTCGCGCACAATGCCACCCTTACCCACGAATTCCCTTCCCGCTTCGAATTGAGGTTTAACCAGGACGATCACCTGGCGTCCGCGGCGCTGGTCGACCGGTAGCGGAAAAGCAGCGTTGATCACAGCAGGGAGAACCAAAGTCGCGGAAATAAACGCAACGTCCATCACAATCAGGTCTACATTTTCGCCGATGACCTCGTTCGTCACGAACCGGGCATTGGTTTTTTCCAGAAGGCGGACGCGAGGATCCTGGCGAAGTTCGAAATCCATCTGCCCGTAGCCGGTATCGACGGCGATCACACGGGCGGCGCCATGCTGTAAGAGGCAATCTGTGAAGCCGCCGGTGGAAGCGCCAACATCGAGGCAGATCTTGCCCTGAACATCGATCTGCCAGTGTTCTAGGGCGCGTTCGAGTTTAAGTCCACCGCGGCCGACATATTTAAGATCCTCGCCCAGGAGTCGAACCGTCGCATCCGCTATCACTTGTGCGCCCGCTTTATCTAGCTTCTGGTCATTGACCAAAACCTTTCCGGCGAGAATGAGGGCCTGGGCGCGTTCTCGCGAGGCCGCCAGACCGCGCTCGACCAGAAGTTTGTCGAGTCTTAGCTTCAAAGCCGGCTCGCGATTGCGGCATGGGAGACTCGATTCATCTCGCTTCGCGGTTGTACCACGAAAGTGCCAGCCCTTGCTCCAGTGCAAAAAGCTGAACCGTCTCCTGCAGAATCACTTACAAAGATACTTCGATACTTTTCCACAGAATTTTCCACGTTTGTGTTGAAAACTCTTCTTCTCGTCTAGCCTCAACAACAAGAGCCGCCCCAAAAGGAGCGGCTCGTAACGAATCTTTCTCCGGCTCTGTTAGCCCGCCACTTCCTCCAGCAACTTCTGATCAATGTCGAAGTTGGAGTGCACATTCTGCACGTCATCCTGATCCTCAAGCGCTTCCATCAGCCGGATCATTGTGTTAGCCGCCTGACCTTCGAGCTTGATGTAGTTCTGCGGAATCATAGCGACGCTGGAGGACGCCGGCTCAATGCCCGCTTTCTTCACGGCCTCAAGCACAGTTTCAAAAGCAGAAGGCTCGGTGAGGATCTCCCAATTCTCGCCATCATCATTCAGATCCTCGCCCCCGGCTTCGAGAACAATGTTCATCAAGTCGTCCTCTTTCGCAGCGCTCTTCGGAATAACAATGTCGCCCTTCTTGTGGAACATCCAGGAAACCGCGCCGGCTTCGGCCATATTGCCGCCGTTTTTCCCGAAACAGTGGCGAATTTCGCTGACCGTCCGGTTGCGATTGTCGGTGTTGATCTCGAGCAGAACTGCGACGCCTCCCGGACCGTAGCCTTCGAGAGAAAACTCCTCATAGGTCGCTCCGGGAAGTTCACCCGTGCCGCGTTGAATAGCGCGCTTGATGTTATCGGCCGGCATATTCTCCGCTTTGGCGGCAACAATGGCGCCGCGCAAGCGCGGGTTAGAATCAGGATCGCCGCCGCCATTTTTGGCGGCGATGCTAATCTCCTTAATGAGGCGGGTAAAAATCTTGCCGCGCTTGGCGTCGAGCGCGCCCTTCTTATGCTTGATTGTGGCCCATTTTGAATGGCCGGACATGGCTAGACCTCGATTTGATAATCTCGTTTGAACGCGGGATTCGCCCGTAGAAAGATCACAGGCTGCCTCGAAAAGACGCCGGCGAACAGAAATTATAACACGGCCCGCTTCGGCCGGTCGCGGCCGTTGTAAGAATAGCCGCCACATTCCGGATTCCTTCTTGCGCCCGGCACATTTGGGTTATTGACTGCGATAGACGCGCACCCCTAACATGCCATCGAGGCTGGCCCTGTAAATGACTGACCTGGTCATAGGTCATTATCGAGTTCTCGAAAAGATTGGCTCTGGAGCCATGGGGGACGTTTTTCGGGCGCGTGATGAAAGGTTGGGGCGCGATGTCGCTCTAAAGCTGATCCGGCCGGCATCAAGCGACAATCCCGATCATGTCCGCCGGTTCGAACTTGAAGCCCGCGCCGCGGCCGCTCTGAATCATCCCAACATTGTCGCCGTCTATGATGTTGGCTCGAACGAAGGATCTCCTTACATCGTTTGTGAATTGTTGGAGGGTAAAACCCTGCGCCAGCGACTGGGCGAAGGAGCGCTGTCGCTTCGCGTGGCCGTTGACTACTCCTTGCAAATCGTGCAAGGCCTCATCGCGGCGCATGATCGACGCATCATTCACCGCGACCTGAAGCCCGAAAATCTGTTTGTTACCACGGATGGCCGGGTCAAAATCCTCGATTTCGGAGTGGCCAAACTGCAGTCGGCACCGGAGGAGTCTGGTCGACCCGTTGAAGATCTAACTACGGTGACCAGGAGCGGCTCGGTAATTGGTACCGTCGCCTATATGTCGCCGGAGCAATTGCGGGGCAAGGGAGTAGACCATCGCAGCGACATCTTCAGCCTAGGCGCGATTCTCTACGAAATGTTGACCGGTCGCCGAGCCTTTCGCGGCGAAACTGAGGTCGACACTATTACGGCGGTTCTCCGCGAAGATCCTCCTGAAATCAATCTGGAGGAAGCCAATATCCCGGTATCGTTCCGGCAGGTAATCCACCACTGCCTGGAAAAGGACCCAGAGAATCGTTTTCAATCGGCTCGCGATCTCGCTTTTGCGCTGGATACCCTGGCCAACCTTTCCGGCGGACGTGTGACTCGCTCCGGCAATTTTCGCGCGCGAGCAAAAATCCTCCCTTGGGTCATCGCGGGAGTACTTTTAGCTGCGACCGTACTTCTCCTGGTCATTCAGTGGCGCCACAAAACGATCTCACCCTCTTATCAGCGACTGACCTTTGAAGCCGGTACGGTGTACTCGGCGCGCTTTGGTCCAGATTTTCAAGCCATCGTTTACACCGCGGCATGGAATGGCAAGCCGCTGCAATTGTTCACCACCGTCGGGGATTCCCTCTTAGCTCAACCGCTGGGTGTTAAGGACGCAAACTTGCTCTCGATTTCGCGAACGGGCGAATTGGCAGTGATACTCCACGGGACTCACTTCGCGCATCTGGAAACAGAAGGCATGCTGGCTCGCACCCCGCTTGCCGGAGGCTCTCCCCGCGAAGTTCTTGAAGACGTCTCGTGGGCAGACTGGGATGCAAGCGGCGAACTCGCTGTCGTCCACCATACTCAGGGACGCGATCGACTTGAATACCCCATTGGCCATGTGCTCTACCAAAGCAACGGCTGGATCAGCCACGTCCGTTTTTCTCCCCAAGCCGACAAGATCGCCTTCATGGACCACCCTGTACTCTGGGATGACCGCGGCTCTGTGGCTCTCGTGGACCTCAGCGGCCATGTGCGTGTGCTTTCCCCTGACTGGATATCGGAGGCTGGGCTGGCCTGGAGTCCCGACGGAAAAGAAGTATGGTTTACCGGGATCGAAAAGGGCATGAACCGCGACCTGCTGGCGGTGAATATGTCCGGGCGAATGCGGAGAATTTTGGATCTGCCCGAAGGTATGACGTTAGAAGACGTAGCGCCGGATGGCCGCGCCCTGGTGAGCCTTGATGCCGAGCGTCTTGCGATGGCGACTGCAGCGCGAAACGGCAAGCCCGTGGATATCTCCTGGCACGATTGGAATATCGCCAAGGATATTTCTCGTGATGGACAGTCGGTCTTGTTCGAAGATTCCAGTGAGGCCGCCGGTTCCCACTATTCACTCGCTATTCGCAAAATCGACGGTACACCGCCCGTGCAGTTGGGCCAAGGAAGCGCGGGCGGACTTTCTCCGGACGGCAAATGGGCCATTTCGATTCTTCCTGGGAGCCCCGGACAGCTAAAGCTCATCCCTATCGGCCCCGGTCAGCCGCGCACGATTGCTCTACCCAGTCTGGAGCAGATTCACAACGGCACAGCTCGTTTTCTTGAGGATGGAAAGCGCATCACGCTCAACGCCAACGAACCCGGGCACGGAGTGCGGTGCTATCTGGTGAACCTGGACGGAGGTAAACCAATACCGATCACTCCGGAAGGAATTACGGGGGGGCTGGTTTCGCCAGACGGCCAGTATATCCTTCGAGCCAACGATGCCGGGGTAGTCGCCGTATATCCCATCACTGCGGGTGAACCGCGTCTCATTCCTAATCTGGAAGCGGGTTTTGTTCCCCTTCAGTGGACAGACGGTAACTCCGCGGTTTATGGATATCGTCGCGGGCAGCTCCCGACCGACCTGTACAAGGTCAATATTGTCACCGGAGAAAAGACGGTGATCCAGGAATTGCAGCCCGAGTCATCGGTGGGTGTCGTTTCGATTGCCCCTGTGGTTGTGAACCGAGACGGTTCGCGCTCCGCCTATAGCTACTATCAGGTCTTCTCCGTGCTTTATCTGATTTCCGGATTGCAGTAACGCAGACCTGCGGTAATCGGCCTCTACTCCACCGACCCCGAAAAATCCGCCGGCACATAATGAAAGAAAATGGATGTCGACATATGTCCAGCGGCTAGAACATCGCGGTAATGCGGCAGTCTCGTTCCCCGGTAGACTAAGCCATCGCCCAGCGCCTGGTAGACCGTTACGACGCCTTCAACAGTATCCAACAGTATTGGCCACGAGGTTGCAATCTCCGGTTCAGGAGAAAAATCCAGGCACAGGGTAACGCTGAATTCGCACTGCTGCCGGTCTATGTGCTTCTTCAGTTCGGCGCCGCTCAAGTAAGACGCTGAATAAACATAAGAGGGCTTGATGGCTTCTCCCACGATGGCGCCGAGAGCCTTCGCGATCTGATGGTGGAAAAAGCGTGCAACACTTTCATTGTGCACGCCATATCTCAGGGGACACTGCTCATCTCCAAGAGGGATGGCTCTCCGCCGCACGGCCTGCCGGTAATAGCGCCGCAGAGCCGCTAGATTGAAAGGGTGGATCAAGTTGCCGACAGGAACATATCCCTTTTCTCGAAACTGTCTGGCGCCCTTCCTGACGATTTCGTCCCATTCCGCAACGCGGCGTTCGGCTTGACCTTCCCGGATCAGAATGCCGGCGGTGGCCAGCAAGAAACGCAAATCCATGGGAAGGGAGTCAGGCACCCTCTCACCCAGACGAAAACGCGAAACGATAGTTTCCAATCGCGGACTCAGCCAAAACGGATGCAGAACACTGGTCGCGGGATCCCGCACCCAGGCCACGGTTCCCCGCAGATTGAAGTTCTGCAGCAAACACCGATGCGCTTCCAGTTCCGGCGGCACCTGCCCATGGGATAAAAGGAAACAGCGCGGATTGAAGACTAACGGCTGCCGCGAGTCCTCACGGCGCAGACGTTGCGAGTCGATCTGACGCTGCGGAATCAAGTGCAGGGGCAACTCGTCGAGCAGGCAATGGAACTGGCCCGGGGGCAGAGTCGCGGTCAGCGTTTGCCGTGACCCTAGCCCCATCAGGCCTGCCATCCAGTCAAGCCATGCCGTGTCTTTTACTTGTGAAGCCATCCGTTTAAAGTGAAGCGGCTGTCGGCGAAGGCCGTTGAAGGGCATTTCACCGGAGTGATCTCGTGCAAAACTGAGCACGGGAAAAATACGATTTGGTTTTGTTGCGGCACGATAGTTTGATAGCCCCGGTTCTGTTCGGTGGCCGAGTCGTGGAGGCGTAATTCTCCACCTTCAAACGGGTGCGGCTCGCGGTGGAAAAAATAAACGAAGGTGATCCGGCGCGATGCGATGGCTTCTTGGGCGTCATCGCTGTGCGCTCCGAAAAAATCGCCGTCGTTGCTGGCGGTAATCTGAGCTTCCACGTGAGTGACCGGAAATTCCTCCATCCCTAGCCGATCCAGAACTCGCGGCAACACCCCGCGAATTCGGTCCAGAATGACTTCCTGATGTTTTCCCAAATCCATCAGCACCCTGGAACGGCGATGCTCGTAATCGATCATCCCGGGCTCCCCACTTGGCGAAATAACCTCACTGCTCTGAAACTCCCCCTCATGCTGCAGCGCGTAGGCAGACAGTTCATCGAGTTCGTGCGAAGCCAGGAATTCGTCCAGGACAACGCACTGTGCCCGAACAATCGGAGGTGCGTCCAGAACACCGACCCGAGTGGTTGAATCCAGCTGGCTTTGCTGTATTCCCTCCTGCACCGGGACGCTTAGCGGTCTCAGACCTTGAGGCCCGCCCGGCGGCTGAGGCACACCCTTGGGTCCACTTGGTGGTTGAGGAACACCTTTAGGTCCACTTGGTGGTTGAGGGACACCCTTGGGTCCGCTCGGCGGTTGAGGAACACCCTTGGGCCCACCAGGCGGCTGAGGCACACCCTTGGGCCCACCCGGCGGCTGAGGCACACCGAACAGCACTGGTGTAGCGGTCGGGATTTCCGCCTCTGTTGAGATCCCGGAGCCGGCTAAAATCTGCTCTACAATGCTGCCACCCAATAATGCAAAGGCTCGTTGCGCTACGGTCTCACCAACCGACTGTGCTATCGCTGCCGCCACAGCGGATTGAAGCTCTGGATTGCCGCTGGATACGGTCCTGGACGTTTTCAGAAGGTTCGTCAGCAACTCCCGCTCGCGCCCGCTCAGGATTCGATCATCCTGCATTAACGTTTCAGAAAAAGCATCAAGTATCTGCTTCGCCGTCATTAGACACACTCCTCCCTCGATCTGGTTGGATGTTCTGGCTCCAGTTGGGCGAAAGGGGGAAGCAGCTTTCGCCGAGACACTACCATCAAGCTGGGAAATTATCAAACGGATTTTTATTTGGTGCTGAAGCGTACAGTGCGGCGCGGAAAACTCTACTTACTGGCCATGGCGCCGATCATTGAATGGAAAATCTTCATTCCATCGGTGCCCCCGAGTTCGGGTTCGGAGGACCGCTCCGGATGAGGCATCATCCCGAGCACGTTCCCGCCTTCGCTGCAAATGCCGGCAATATTATCCAGCGAACCGTTCGGATTGGCGGACGCCGAAGTCTCACCCGTCGGGGTTGCGTAGCGGAACACTATGCGGTTGTCGCGATGCAACTCATCCAAGGTCGACTGGTCGCAGAAATAGTTTCCCTCCATATGACCGATCGGGATCGTCAATACTTCTCCCCGCGAACAGGTATTCGTAAAAGGCGTCGCAGCATTCTCGACGCGCACTTGCACTGGCTTGCAGACATATTTCAGGCCGGTGTTCCGCATGAGAGCCCCCGGCAAGAGCCCAGCCTCGCACAAGATCTGAAAACCATTGCAGATTCCCAACACCACTCCCCCGCCATCGGCAAATCGGCGCACCGATTCCATGACCGGTGAGAATTTCGCAATTGCGCCCGTGCGCAGATAGTCCCCAAACGCGAACCCTCCCGGAACAATCACCACATCGCAATTCTCCAAATCGTGCGATTCATGCCAGAGAAAAGTTACTGGCTGCTTGGCGATCTGCTGCACCGTCCAGAAGGCATCGTGATCACAGTTCGAGCCGGGAAAGATGATGACTCCAAATTTCATCGCCTGTCCTTGACGTGGGATGAGGTCAGTTTAGCACGCTAGACTTGGCTGACTCACGGGATCGAAGAGATTTGGCCGCCGAACGCCTCGCTAGAGCCCGTTTCTCAGTGCGCTGCCGCAGATGGACTCGATGGAGGTAAGTTCTCTGGAGGCAAATTCGATAGAACTGGAGTCAGCAGCGGCACTTGGGGGCCAATGTTGCCCAGTACCGGTTGATGGTCTTCTTGCGCGGTTTGTGACAAGGCCGTGCCCTCCAATGTTGGTGGAGGAATTCCTTTAGCCTTTACTATCGCCCAATGCCATTCCTGGTCGGGAAAGAGAGCGAAATTCAAAGGAGTACGAAAGATCGCAGTCGTCGACGGAGCAGCCGATCCCTTCACCCGCAACAGGAGCGTTACATCAGGCAGCTTCTGGGACGAATCTTGTTGAGGTCCGTCGCCGGCCGCTGCTGGAAACATCCGCGCCTGACCATAGTAAGAAGTCGTTTCCCCGGGCTCCGAGCGTTTCACAATTGTCAAACCGATGACCACTTCTCGCAGTTCCCACGCCGTTCCGTTGTGCATCGAGACCTGCAGGGAATCTCCATCAATGGTCGCCGGTCCTTCCAGCTTGGCGAGTTCGCTGCGCGGCAACTCATCCAGCAAAGCCGGGTCGGAGAGCAGCGAAGTGGTCTTGGCGCTGAAGGAGAGGCTACAAGTGACGTCGGGCGAAGAGACCCGGAAGCCTTTTCTACCGGGGTCGAGAGAAAATACCGGCAATGAGCCAGTCGCTCGTCGGCTTTCGGCGTCGTCCACTACCTTCGACAGATTGTCGTTGTCAATGACCGACTCGGAGGGAGGGACTCTCTTGCGAAAACTCCGCGCCACATCCCCCAGCGGAGCATCGCCATCGTCCTGGGCGTGGACACACGAGGGCAACGCCAACAGGATTATCCCCCATAACAGGAAAACGAACTTCCATCGGTTTGGTGTAGTTGTACGCACGAGAATTCAGGGCTCGTGTCGCAGAGTCCTTCTCAGATTGTATGAGACCAGGCAGAGAAGCAGCGATAACCGCGGGAACTTTAGTAATAGACTTTCTGGCTGGAGAGAAGATTGGGCGCGCGCTGACGAAATGGAGGCGCAACGGGGCGCACGCCCAAACCCAGGCTCTGACTTTTCTAGAGAAGACCCGAGGATCGCAGACGCGATACTGGATCAGCTACAGACTGCCGTCGAAACACCCAACGGGCCACCGCAAAGCCCAGAGCCGCATAACAAAGATGCATGAACCTCATAGACACCCCCAAACCGTCCAAATCCGCCAATCACCTCAGGGGAGGATCAGCATCACTATCGGCAAGATAGCAGCGGGGAATAGGCCGGACAAGGCTCGACAGTGCCATCCCGATGGCACTGAAGTCACACGGTAATGGCCCACTAGTGGCCGGTAGCGGTGAGGTCTAAAAGCCTCTTTTCATTGAGCATCCGGGTCAGTGGGCATCGAGGCTTTCCGATTCTCCCGCTCGACCCGCAGGTGGAACGACAACGGTCGATAAACTGCCTTCGGCCGTCAGTTTCCGGAAAGTCGCAAGGTCGTGGCTCTGTAACTCTTCCCAGCGGCCCAGCAACTCCTTCACTTGTTGTTTCAGCTTTTCGAACTCGAGTTGCTCCGCTTGCGTGGGAGCCGAGTCCGCGGTTCCAAGGTCCATCGCAAGGTATGCGAGTCTCGCGTCGAGTTGCGGCGGGTAGGCCAGTGAATCTTCATTGGCGCTGATGGTTAGGTTAACCAGTTGGTCGCGGACGCCCACCAGTTTCTTTTCCAGATCATCGGCCGAAACCGTAATGGTCTTGGTGCTGGCATTCTCTGGTAACCGGCGTTTCAGTCCGGCCACCTGCGAGCGTACATCCTGAATCTGGTTGACAGCGTCGTACACTCCGTTCAATTCTTCCTGAATTTGCATGAGCATACTGAACTGCTGGGCCAAATCTTCCCGGCTGACGTTCACTCGAGGATCCAGTTTCAATTCGAGCGGCGCAACCTGGCTCTCCCCTCCAACCGTCAGCCGCACCTGATACTGGCCCGGAGCAGCCACCGGCCCGCGCGCTCCACTCCCGTATTCCCAGAGATAGTAGCCCGGGACGCGATGGGCTTCTTCATACCGGAGATCCCACACGAAACGATTCAAGCCAGCCTCAGGCTTGATTTCTTTTTCTGGCTTCTTGTCGTCAGGGTCGGGCGGCTCATCAAGCGACTTTGTTTCGGCACTGGAGTATCTGCGGATCGTCTTTCCCGAAGCATCCATAATTTCAAGCTTCGTTTCCATTCCCGGTTTCGGCTCATCCTTCAGATAAAAGTAAATCGCGGCGCCTGCAGACGGATTTTGCCCGGTTCGCTTTGAGGGATGGCGCTCGCCGCTCTCACCAGCCTGAATGCGGTAAGCCGGTCCCGGCGTGTAAAGATGGACAGCCTTCTTTTCCAAGGCGGCGCTGAATTGGCGCAATGGACTGATGTCGTCCAAAATCCAAAATGCGCGACCGTGGGTCGCAACAATCAGATCATTATCTTTGACAATCAGATCGTGAACCGGCGTAGTCGGCAGATTCAGTTTGAACGACCGCCAATCCGCACCGTCATTGAAAGAAATGTAAACTCCGCCTTCCGTTCCCGCATAGAGCAGCCCGCGTTTCTTCGGATCTTGGCGTACGGCCCGGACGAAACTGCCGTCGGGAATTCCATTGGTAAGCTTGCTCCAGGTTTGGCCGTAATCACTGGTCTTGTAGATGTAGGGCCGAAGGTCGTCGCTCTGATGACGATCCACAGCAACATATGCGGTGCCCGCATCCAACGGCGAGGGTTCGATCTGGCTTACGCGGCTCCATTCCGGCATATCTCCAGGCGTCACGTTCTTCCAGTTCTTCCCCTCGTCGCGAGTAATTTGAATCAGACCATCGTCGGTGCCAGCCCAGATTAGGCCTTTCGTGATGGGCGACTCGGCCACCGCAAAAATCGTGTCGTAGTATTCGGTGCCGGTATCGTCCAAGGTAATGTCGCCACCGGAAGGCTGCTGCTTGCTCTTGTCATTGCGCGTAAGATCCGGACTGATCGCCTGCCAATGAACTCCGCCGTCCGTGGTCTTGAACAGGCGCTCGCCACCGTGATAGAGCGTGTTGGGATCGTGTGGAGAAATCATCACCGGAGCAGTCCACTGGAAACGATGCTCCAGGAAACCCGCGCCGTGCGCGTCAGAAAGTTCCGGCTGCTCCGTGATGGATTTCACCTGCCCAATGTGCCTGTCGTAACGCGTAATGTTTCCTTGGTAATCCGCCGCATACACAATATTTGGATCCGGCGGATAAGGCGCAATATAGCCAGCCTCGCCTCCGCCTACGTCATACCAATCCTGGCGGTCAATCGAACCCTCATCGCTTCGGCTGGCAATGGCCACGGTGCCAGCATCCTGCTGCGAGCCGTAAACGCGATACGGCGAAGCATTATCGGTGATGACATGGTAAAACTGTGCGGTAGGCTGATTGTCTTCGCGCGTCCAATTCTTCCCGCCATCCAAAGTTATCGTTACTCCACCATCGTTGGATGCGATCATCCGCCGCGTATCCCGGGGATCGATCCACAGGCCGTGGTTGTCTCCGTGCGGTACTTTCACCTTATTGAACAGATGACCGCCATCGGTGGATTTGAACGCCTCCACATCCATGATGTAAACGACATTTTCGTCCCTCGGATCGGCGATGACGTGCATGTAATACCAGGGCCGCTGCCAGAGACTGTGGCTGGGATTGATGAAGTCCCAGGTCTCGCCGCCATCGTCAGAACGATACAAGCCACCATCGGGATTGCGTGCCTCAACCAGAGCGTAAACGCGATCCGAACTCGCCGAGACAGCGATGCCGATGCGTCCATAGGGGCCTTTGGGCAGACCATGCTCTTCGAGTCGTTTCCAGGTGCTGCCGCCATCGGCCGAGCGGTAGAGGCCGCTTCCCGGCCCACCGTCATTCATATTCCACGAATTACGACGGACCTGCCACATTGCAGCAAAAATAATGTTGGGATTGTGAGGATCGAATGCCACGTCGACGCCCCCGGTATTCTCATCCTTGTAGAGCACCTTTTCCCAATTCTTGCCGCCATCTACCGTGCGGAAAATCCCGCGCTCCGCGTTCGGCCCATAAGGGTGGCCCAGCGCCGCCACAAAAACGATGTCAGGATTATTCGGATTGATGATGACTTTGCCGATGGCGCGACTGTCGTGCAAGCCGACGTTCTTCCAGGTTTTGCCTGCGTCCAGAGATTTGTAGATGCCATCTCCTTGAGAGATATTGCCGCGCAGGCAGGCCTCGCCGGTACCAACGTAAATCGTATTGTGATCAGAATTCGCCACCGCCAGGCTTCCAATATCTCCCGTTCCCTCTTTGTCGAATACCGGCGACCAAGTCATGGCGCCGTCGGTGGATTTCCACACTCCGCCGCCAGTCGCACCGAAATAATAAGTCGTAGGGTCGCCGGGAATTCCGGCTGCGGTCAGCGAGCGTCCACCGCGGAACGGACCGATAAGCCTATACTTCATACCCTTGAATGGCTTGTCTTCTGGCTTGGTAGACTCCTCTTCGGTAGCGGGCTTCTGGTCCGACGATGTGTTGGCAGCAGGCGTCGTAGAGGAGTTGGGCTTAACTGCTTTCGATTGACGTTCCGGTCTGGTCTGGGCAAAAGCTGCGCTCTGCGCACAAAGTCCTGACAGCGCCAGAAACAACGGCAACCACCGTGTCATCAAAGTCTTTGAGGAATAACGCTGGCCAAACCCATTTCGACCGCCCATGATGAATGCCCCCTGTGTAGAGAAAGTGGATCGTTTCTATGTTAATGCCGCACCAGCGGAATAGGAAGACGCCGACTGGAACCCGGAAGCTTTCAGTTCTTCGTGAGCAGTTTGCGAGCCGACTGCAGTTCCTTACGTTTCACCGCGTCGACTTTCGGATACGCCAAGCCTAGCTGTTCCAGCGTTTCGACGATCGCCGCCGCAACCACGAGGTGCGTAAACCATTTATTATCCGCAGGAACTATATACCACGGCGACTGCTTCGTTGCCGTTTGGCGAATCATCTGCTCGTAGGCTTCCTGATAGTCGTCCCAATAATCTCGCTCGTGAATGTCCGCGGCGGAGAATTTCCAATTCTTCTTGGGCTCCTCCAGCCGCGCCAGAAAGCGTCGCTTCTGTTCCTTCTTGGATAGGTGCAGGAAGAACTTCCGGATTACGGTGCCGTTGCGCGCCATGTGCCGTTCAAAGCATCGAATATCTTCGAAGCGCTCTTCCCAGATGTTTTTCGTCACCAGGGACGGTGGAATCTTTTGGCTTTCAAGAACTTTCGGATGCACCCGCACCACCAACACTTCTTCATAATAAGAGCGGTTGAAAATTCCTATGCGCCCGCTCTCCGGAAGATGTTGCGTCGTTCGCCACAGAAAATCATGTTGCAGTTCGGCCTCCGACGGTGTCTTGAACGAGAAGACCTGGCATCCTTCCGGATTCACTCCTGACATCACGTGTTTAATGGTGCCGTCTTTACCGGCCGCATCCATAGCCTGAAAGATAAGCAGCAGCGCCCACTCGCCTTGGGCATAGAGCTTGGCCTGCAGATCGGCCATACGTGCAATGTCCTCCTGCAACTTCTTGCCAGCGGACTCTTCGGAATCCCAGCTTCCGGTGTCCGAAGGATCAACATCCTTCAATCGAAAATGTTTGCCGTCATCAACGCGATAAGATTTTGGCAGTTTGGCGGTCTTCATTCGTTCGTGGCTCCAGCGAGTTTCTGCAGTAGGAAGTCTATACTGCATCAGCAATGTAATTCGACGTTAGTCGAGAGATGGCTCGCACTAGCAAGCTCTACAGTTCGCGCAAGGCGACAGCCACGGGGCGCCAGGCCGCGCGTATCGCTGGCGGCAAGCCTCCGAGCAAACCCATCAGAAGCGCGAAGATGACGCCAGCTACCAACAACGCGGGCGTAACCCGAAATGCGAAAGCCAGATGAGAGAATGTCTGCCAGTTCATCGCGCCGGTAGTGAGGCCGTTCAACGGAAGGACGGCAAAGCAACCGATGGCGCCCCCGACAAACGAAATCAACAGAGCCTCGATCAAGAATGAAAACACAACGGCTCCGCCGCCAAAGCCCAGGGCGCGCATGGTGGCGATTTCGCGGCCGCGTTCGGCGACAGCCGAGTACATGGTGTTGAGCGCTCCAAAAACTGCGCCAATCGCCATCACGAAGGCCACTAGTCCGCCGAGAATGGTGATCATTTGGGTCATGCGGGTTGATTGTTTGGCGTAATAATCGATTTCGCGGCTTACGTCGAGGTTGAGCCGGCGATCGGAAGTGACGGCATCCTTGAACTGTTCATACGCGCCCGCCGAACTTAAATGCACGGTGGCAGACTGGAAGATATTGCTGGGCCGCTTGTACACGTCATCGAGCACGCGCGCATCGCACCACACTTCCGAATCAAAAGCACTTCCCCCGGCGTCGAAGATGCCGACGATTTGCCAGTGACCGCCTCCAAAATTGACGGTGTTCCCGAGGGTTAAACCGGCATAGCTTGTGCTTGCGTTTTTTCCGACGATCAACTCGGCAAGGCCTGGCTGGAACGTGCGGCCCTGAGTAATCGTAACGTTTCTTCGAATCGTCAAAACGTTGGGGGAGACACCGCGAACCTGAACGTTCGCATCGGTGCCGGTAGCGCGCAGCGGGAAGGGCGCAACCACCACCACTTCTGAAGTTACGAGAGGAGCATCAGAACCGCGGGCGATGCCGGGAGCGTCCTGGAGAATCTTGACGTCTTCCAGACTGATTCCGCTCATCATCTCCGAGGTTGCGCCGGCTCGCATCAGGATTGCATTGTCAGGGGAACCGGAGGAGACGAGAGTGGCCTTGAAGCCGCGCGCCAGCGAAAGCATCGCCACAAATACGCCGACAGTTCCAGCGATACCGAGAACGGCCACGATAGAAGAAGTCCAGCGAGCCTTTACGCTGCGAATGTTATAGAGGATGGGAATCGCCATCTCAAACCCTCCGGAGCGCATTGACGACGCGCATGCGCATGGCGCCGATGCCTGGTAGCAGGCCGCTGATGACTCCAACCAGTAGAGCGGTGGCGAGTCCAAGAGAAAGAATCACAGGAGACAGTATCAGAGTTGGCAGCAGGCCGTTGAGGGCAGCGCCCAAAGCGGGGACTGCCAAAAGCGCAAGACCGAGACCGAGAAGCCCTCCGACTGCTGCAATAATAAGAGACTCGGCGAGCACAAAGAAGAGAATCCAGCGATCGCTAAAACCGATGGCCTTGAGCACAGCCAGCTCACCAGCACGCTCGCGCACAGAGATGGCCATGGTGTTGCCCGTAACCAGAAGCAAGGTGAAGAACACCACGCTGCCAATTGTCATGATAAGAAATTGGATGTTTCCGAATTGCTTGACCCAGCTGGCAGCAAACGCAGACTCCGTGTTCGTTTTTGTTTCAAAGGACGAATTGGCCGCCATTTCGTCGATAGCTTTGGCCACGCTCGCGGCATTGTCGGGGCTGTCGAGTTTCACAACATACCATCCGGCGTTCCCCTTGAAGCTGGCGGGCATACGTTCTTCGAAGTAATCCCACTGCAACCAGAACTGGCTTTCATCGCCGCCCGCTTTTTCGCTGTGATAAATGCCGTCCAGATTAAACTCCCATGTGCCCGAAACCCCATAGGCAATATTTTTAATGGGAATGCGGTCGCCGATTTTCCAACCGAAGCGCTTGGCAGTTTTTTCACCCGCAATGGCGCCCTGGCGGTCTTTTACGAAGTTCTGCCACTGGTCATCGGGAACGACCAGTTCGGGGATGACCTTGCGCTGATTTTCCACGTCGATGACGAACTGAGGGAAAAAATTCTTTTCGTCCTGATACACACCCCCGAACCAATTGTTGTGAGTAACTGCCTTGACCCCTGGAATGCGTTGAATTTTGTCGCGGTAGGCGAGCGGCAAGGGTTGGATGATCGACACTCGATTGATGGTGACCAGACGATCCGCTCCAGCGATATCGGCCCCGCGATTGAAAGCTCCCCGGACCACGGCGAGGAATGCAAAAAGAAACAGGGCGACGGCGAACGAACCGACGGTGAGGATAAGGCGAAGTTTTTTGCGAAAGAGATTGGCGAAAATCAACCCACGGAATTTCATGCCGCACCTCCAGCCGAGACTTCCTGCGACTCGCGGGACTCGACCAGGACGCCCTTCTCAAGGTGCAGCGTGAGATCGGCGCGTCTGGCCACTAGAGGGTCATGCGTCACCATAAGCACGGTTTTGGTGTGCTCCTTCACCAGACGCTGAATCAAATCCATGATTTCATCGGCGCTCTTGCGGTCGAGGTCTCCCGTCGGTTCGTCGCAGAGCAGGAAAGTAGGGTCGGCAACAATCGCACGGGCGATAGCAACTCTCTGCTCCTGCCCACCAGAGAGTTGACGCGGATAGTGATTCATCCGCTCGGTCAACCCGACAATACCAAGCGCCGTCTCCACATGTTTGCGGCGTTCTGATTTTGAGAGGCTGGTGAGTAGCAGCGGCAGCTCAACATTCTGAAAGGCGGTTAGCACCGGGATGAGGTTGTACATCTGAAAGATGAAGCCGACGTGTCGTGCTCGCCACGAAGTCAGCTTGCGGGCCGACATGTGCGTGATCTCGTCGCCCGCTACGGTGATGCTCCCGCGCGTCGGAACATCCAGACCCCCAAGCAAGTTCAGAAGCGTGGTTTTGCCGGAGCCGCTTGGTCCCATGAAGGCGACGAAATCGCCTTTCTCAACATCGAGATTCAGCCCCTGCAGTACGTGGATTTCTTCGCCTCCGCGGCGATATGTTTTATCCAGCCCGCGCACCTGGATCTGGCTGCTTGTTTTCCCAGTGCCATCCACTTGAACCATATTGCTGCTCCTTCAGTTATTTCTTGATCTGAATACTCTGACCATCGTGGAGATTGGACGGCCCATTGACAACCACTGTATCGCCCGCCGCCACACCTGCAATCACTTCAGTATCGGTACCGCGATTCCCGCCCTGGGTGATTGCGCGGCGCTCGGTTTTGTTCTCTTTGATAAGGTAAACAACTTTTTTGCCATCTTCATCCCGGACGGCGCCCTGAGGCACCAGAATCGCTGGGACAGTTGCGACATCCTTTTTAGACGGTTCATCTCCGAGAAACGTCACCTTGATTCCCATGTCCGGCAGGATTCGCGAATCCAGCTTCAGGAAAGAAATACGCACTTTCACAGTCGCCTTTTGGCGGTCTGCGCTGGGGATAATGGTGCGCACGCGACTGGGAATCTCCCAATCGGGATAAGCGTCGAGAATAGCAGCCACCTGTTGTCCTGGCTTTACCCGCGTAATGTAGGCTTCATTCACGTCGACCTCGATTTCATTCGAGTTCATGTTCACGATGGTGGCAATACCGGTGCGCGTGAAGCCGCCACCTGCCGAGATGGGAGAAACCATTTCGCCGACCTGCGCGTCTTTGGAGACGACAATACCATCGAAAGGCGCGCGAATCGTGCAATTGTCTACCGCCTGCTGGGCCTCTGCGATGCGCGCTTCGGCCGCATTCGCCTGCGCCTTGGCCAGATCAATTTTTGCCTGGAGACTGTCCACGGCAGTGCAGGCATTGTCTAACTGTTCCTGGGGCTGCACTCCGGCTTTTTGGAGCTCGCCCGTGCGGTAGAGCAAGATTCGTGCATTCTTGAGTTGTACCTCGTAGTCTGCGATTGCGGCTTTGGCAGAGTCGCGTTCAGCCTTAGCGCTATCGAGGGCTCGCTTAGCGTCGGCATCGTCAAGCGTGGCTAGCAGTTGGCCTTGGTTAACATGCGTGCCTTCGTCGAAGAAAACGCCGGTCACGCGGCCCGTGATTTTGGCGGCGATGGTAGCTCGTTGGCGGGGAGTGACGTACCCGGTAGCGTTAAGCAGCGCCTCGCGGCTTGCCGGGCCCGCAGCCCTCCTTGCCACGGCGACTTCTACCGTCGGTTTCGACTCCAATAAGCCATAAACTCCGGCGCCGGCGCCGGCGAGGATAATCAGAAGCCCAAAGAAAATGGCGACGATCTTCCCCGCTCGGCCGCCCTTGCGCTGTCCATCGTGGATGCGCAGCGAGCCCAGATCGTGTGCGGGTGGGTTTTCTCGTGTCACCATCTTTTATGTTGTGGCCCCTTCCAGAAGAGAACTCCCGGTAGAACGGGAGTGATTCATCATAATCCCATCCTCGAACAAGACAAAGCCGGTACAAGCCAGCAAAGGAGAGGGCGGGCCGGCTTTCGATCAAGATTTAGTGAGAAGGAAAAGAGCGGGGATTTCCTGCAGTGGAGATACTCTCGAATCCTTGTACAGACCGGGAAGCAGCAGGAGTTCGAAGAAACTCTCGGCGTCTGGCTCCGGACAGCGATCCATAGACTCGAAGGGGAACAAATCGCGGCGCTTGCCAGTCGAACGCGCTAGGCCCACGCAGGTTTATTCCCCTTCAACGCTGCGGTCAACTCCGCTTGATGAAGGTGCCATCCTGTAACGCGGAAACTGCCTGTCGGAGTTGCTCCTGTGTGTTCATCACGATCGGTCCATACCATGCAACCGGTTCCTCGATCGGTTTGCCCGATACCAGCAGAAATCGGATGCCCTCGTCGCCCGCCTGCACCACGATCTCGTCTCCGCGGTCAAACAGCACCAGCGAGTGATTACTCACGTCGTACTTGGCCGGCGCCGTTGGGCTCGCTGCTTGTTCGGTCAGAACCGCGCGGGGATTCGAGGAATCACGGAACGTGCCGGAGCCCGCGAATACGTAGGCAAAGGCGTTGCGCGTGGTCTCGATTTTGAGACGCTTCCGCTGGCGCGGCGCAACCGAGATATCGAGGTAATTCGGATCGGCGGCCACACCTGCCACCGGACCCTTCTTGCCCCAAAACTCGCCGCAGATGATGCGCGCGCGGGTGCCGTCATCGTCAGTGACCTCGGGGATCGCGCTCGCCGGAATGTCCTGATAACGCGGGTCCGTCATCTTCAATGACGACGGCAGGTTGGCCCACAATTGGAATCCGTGCATGCGGCCTTGAGGATCGCCCTTGGGCATCTCCTGGTGGAGAATGCCGCTGCCCGCAGTCATCCATTGCACGTCGCCAGCCGTCATCTTGCCCTTGTTGCCAAGACTGTCACCGTGCTCCACTGAGCCGGCGAGTACATAGGTGATGGTCTCGATCCCGCGGTGCGGGTGCCACGGAAATCCCGCAAGGTAATCTGCTGGATTCTCATTGCGGAAGTCGTCCAACAGCAGGAAAGGATCGAAATCCTTCGTTTTGCCGAAGCCAAACGCGCGCTGCAGCTTGACCCCAGCGCCCTCGATCGTCGGCTGCGTTTGCATGATCTGTTTAACTGATCGGAGTGACATACCATTTCTCCCTCTACTCAAGGACGCACTTTGCCTCGAACGTACGCCTGGCGGTTTGGATTCAGGCCTTTACGAACTGCACTTCAGTGTGCTCCTGGTTTAGATGCGTTCCGACGATAATCGTTGCAACATGTATAATTGACTCCTCGGCTGGCGGCGGACATGCACCGGGGGGACGATCAACTCACTTCCCTACGGGCAGCCTGTAACAGCCCAGTCAGTGCCCGAAGCCGGTCTCGTCCCAAGTGGCCCAGTTGCCTGCGATGGGAGGCCTGCACAGGTTCATCGAGGCGAGCCAGCAACTTGAGCCCCTGCGGCGTGATCCGGGCCATCACCATTCGCCGGTCTTTGGATTCCCGGCTGCGTGAGATCAGACTGCGCTTTTCCATGCGGTCCAGCAGACGGGTAATATCGGGGTCCCGGGTAATCATGCGGCTGGCAATCTCGCCACAGGGAAGGCCGTCGGCCGCCCCGCGCAGGATGCGGAGCACGTTGTAGTGCGTCGGCGAGAGATCTTCAGTCTTGAGAACTGTGATCAGGCCGCGGGATAGCATGTCGGTAGTGCGCAGCAGCTCCAGGAAAGCAGTCTCCTCGGGGCAGGCGGAGCGCCCTCGCTGCATCCCCGGTCGAGTCGTTCCCCTCATACATACAAATAATACTCGTTCACACGACTATTGTCGCGACAATGTCCGCAGCAACGATTCAGGCACGCAGCGAGATCCTTTCGGTCAGAGCGCTCTGCGTTCGCGGACCCAGGGGGAATGAGCGTCTCCGTGACTCCGTCAATTACCGGTGCTGCTGGCGAGTTTGCCACAGCATTCCGGACGCTCTGGCAGAGTCGAACGGTCCCATCCGCCGCCAAGGGCCTGAATCAGCAAGACTGTGTTCGCCATGCGACGCCCCAGGATGTTAACTGCGGTGACTTCATCCGCCAGCGCGGCACTTTGCGCAGTGATCACCTCGAGGTAACTTGTGACTCCACCCTTGTAGCGTGTGACGGACAGGTCCAGGGATTTCTGTGCGGCCACCACTGCCTCATCCTGGACCTTAGCTTCGGTTTCCAGAATTCTGACCGCCGCC